>Ga0247762_1000002_pt1 | contig 268557 bp, 234 predicted proteins | sample UWRJL081202R4_FD_181016 | JGI IMG/M metagenome (GOLD analysis project Ga0247762, IMG submission 181016) | Plant litter microbial communities from Arlington Agricultural Research Station in Wisconsin, United States - UWRJ-L081-202R-4 | ecosystem: Environmental > Terrestrial > Plant litter >...
TCCTCTCAGATCATTTACGAGAGAACTACAGACTCAAATGGCAGAGATTGCCGGGGCACGTCAGATCCACGACGAACTATTGTTCGAAGTGTCGGCAAGTGAAATAGAAGAGGTTCGAGAGATCGTCGTTGGTGTTATGACATCGGCCGCGAAGCGCATTCTGCGATGCGATATTCCGGTAGTGGTCGAAGCTCATCACAATGAGACGTGGCACAAATCATAAGAACAGAAAGGGCTCTGGATGAGTTGGAAGGCTCATCCATCCTGTTCTTGAATCCGTGCACTAGGGCAGACCCAACTTCCTGGCTTTCAGCATACTAGAGTTGCCATTTTCCTACGCACTAATGATGATCGGGACTGTGGGTTGGCTGATCGAATCGCCCGGAATATATCCCGGGAACGCTCGAGAACCCGATCCTTCGCTAAGGGCGTGGCGGTTGCGTCTTTCTACACGTTGCCCGAGACTGGCCAGGAGAAGGCAAGCTCTTCGCTCATGCCAATGGAAGTTCTTTGCTTTTTAGATACAGTGCAAAGACATCTGCTAAGAGAACTTTTAGCGCTTCCGTGATTTCTTGAACCGCTCAGAGGAAATGTCGGACGTCACAGCCAACAGAAAGCTGAGTCGATCCAGAATGAAACGTTATTAAATGTCGCAGACGGGCATTCGAAGCTACAGAAAGTCATGGCGACACTCACGGCGAGTTTAGGGACGTGATCCCATTTCTTACTAACTTCCCACTTTGGGCATTCACCAATGGCCTTTACCCGCGCGACCTACGGACCCCAAAAATTGCTAGGCTTTCGGAGCTATTCGGCGCCAAATGTGAGCAATAAGTGGCGTAAGAAGTGCCCTTGCAACAGGTGCTCGGGTCAGAGCCGGGCACCTGAAGAACGAATTGGACAATGAGGTGGTCAGCACACAGAAGTCGGCGAACTGCGCAGGTGCACTGGATAAGTGCCTTACGCCAGATAGCTTCCAAAAACTGACGCGACTTTAGATCCAGACAACAGCTCAGGCTCCGCGTCTCTAATCCAGTCTGAAATCAATGGCGAAAACTCAAACACAAACACATATACCGGCCCCACCAAAAGCTAACCAAGCCCCGGATAATTTCTCACGCTACACATTTAGACCTATCCATTTTCATTGGGCCAGACGAAAGGTCTATCGTCTTAGTGGCACTTATGTCTAGATTTATGGGTAGGAAGTGGGACTTGGGCCTCAAAAGGAATTGTTTGCTCGCCCTTCCCTTTGTGTCAGTCCACTTTATGTCGGTCACTAGTCGTCATTTTTTTTGCGACGTGCTACTTGCCAGCATCTTGTGAAGGTATGGGCGGCTATCCTGGCGCTTATCATGCTCGAACCCCGTTCGTTGGATTGCCATCAAATAAGAACTTGCACTCTTCCGTGCGCCGTGATCCGTCATGGATTGTGAACTGCCGCAGGTTGCCCGTCCTGTCGCCGCGCCAGAGTGAAAGGCCCGCATAGGCTCCATCCTTACGGAGCACGTAATACACCATTTCGACGAAACGGAGCGCTGTCATGTCGCCACCGTACCAATGCACAATGCGGTGGAGGGCATCCATACCGGCCTCTTCCGGCGACATCCCTCGGCGCATGTTTTCCACGATCGTTCGAGCGCCAGCAATCTTGATGTTCGCCTCCGCGCTCCCCGTGCTCCCCGCGGAGCCAATCTCCGGATCCAGATAGCAGCCTGCCCCGATCATCGCGATGTCGCTTGTTGCTCCTGCCAGCCTCCAAGGAACGCCGCTCGTAGTCGCTACGCTCGACATCTCCTCCTTCTGATTCACTGTGGAGACGTAGAGGGGAGTCGACACCGGAAGTAAAGCGTCGTAAATCGCTCGCCAGGTAAATTGAGGACCAAGCCCTGCGTGGGCGGCAAGTGGTTCCAGCCTATGAATTAATTGATTTAATGCCTGTTGCGAAGCAGGAAGGAAGTGGGCCTTCCTGAATGCTGCCGGCCAATTGGGATCAACGATCCCATCCCCTGGTAGCTCCTGATGAGTCTGGATCTTCTCCCAGACCTTCCACATCCTGCGAGTGCGCTCCGTGATCAGCTCTTCGCTTGGAAATCCCCGGTCCATGGCGAAGCGCTGCGCGTCCTGACCTACCAACGAGGTGTAACCGGTTTCTTCCATTACGGTGCGAGCCAGGAGGGAGGCGTTCTTAATTCTGCTTACGGCCCCCGCGGTGGCACCCCGGCGCGTTGGTCCATGCAGGCAGCAGGCGTCCAACTGCACCTCGCAGGCTTCATTCGGAAGCCCTCCAAGACCGGTGGAGTAGTCGTTAGGGTCATCCTCCTGAATTTTCGCGACATGCAGTGCGGCGTCGAGCGTATCGCTGCCTAGCTTCAGCATCTCAAAGGCAGCATCGATCCCTATTGTTCCAGTCTGCGCGCACAGAAGTGCGGGCAACCTCGGCACGAGCGGGTGCGTTGGCTTCGGGTGGCTATGAAGTGTGTGGTCATGATCGGCCGGAACAGACTGGGCACTTCCTTGAGATCCAAGGGCAGCGGCGGCTGAAGTCATTGCGGTAGTAGCAAGAAAATCTCTTCGCGAAAATTTCATGAAATTCTCTCTTCAATGCCGAAGAAGCCTGGCACGGATGCCAGGCTTCTCCGTAGCGGGAACGTTTATTTCTGAACAGCGCCTGCACTGAGAGGTAGAAACCTCCATTGCTGCCAGGTTTGATTGTTATAGGGGTACTGGTCGATCCGCTCGCCGACGGCAACGCCTCCTCCATCGACATCCAGTGCCAGGCCACTGTTTTTGTTGGTCAACACGAAGGAGCCGCTACCCGTTGTAGTGACGGTCCATTGCTGCGAAATTTGGTTAGCCACTGAAGTCGCTTGATCGACCAAAGCGCTATTTGCCTTCGAAGCCCCGACCACATCAAGTACCAGGTTGCTCGAGACGTTCGTCAGCGAAACCACATTGCTTCCCAGGTTTTTCAGTTTCCATTGCTGGTTCTTGCCGTTATTCTGCGTATATTGCTGCACCACTTTGCCCGGCGCCGTAGAAAGTCCGGGGATGTCGAGAACCAGATTGCTCTGAACGCTTTGCACGTAGTAAGTGCCGTCGGGAATCAGGTTAGCGCTCGGCGGGTTCGGCAACAGACCGTAGAAGCAGACCTGTCCTGTCTTCGTCTGAGCTGTTCCGAAGCTCGCCAGGTAGACCATTCCGTTGGCAACGGTAGGCGCATTGAACTTGGCATAGAAGTTGCACGAATCGCGCGCCACATTCAACTGACTATTCCAGATCTCCGACATGCTGGTGCTGGAGAGAGAATACGCATGCAGAATGCCAGCGACGGAAGCATGCCAGGCACCCTGACCGTCAGGTCCTGCGCCGGTGTTGGTGGAAGCCCAGAGAATTGCATTCGAGACTCCGTTTGCGGATACCGAAAGGCTTCCCCCGGGATGGCCGATCGCCTCTGTGGTTCCCGTAAATACCGGCGCGCTTGCTAGGGTTGAACCTGTGAAAGGAAAGATCTTGGCGAAATCTGACTGACCCCAGATAATGACGTTGTTATTGAAGTAAGCAATGGAGTGGATGTGCGACGAGGTCGCCTGAATGTTCTGCAAATTGTTACCGAGATGTCCGAGATCGGCCGCATTGAAGACGCGGAGCACACCATCTTTGCCACCGGCTAAAACGAGGTTCTTCCCAGGAACGTAAACCGCGCCGGAGGAACTGAAGTCCTGGTCCGCCGCATCCAGTTGCGAAAAGTTACTGGGTGTTCCCCAATCCAGCAGGCTGAGATTGGCGCTGGATTTTAATAGCGTTTCGCTGAAGTTCGTTACTCCATCAAAGGTGCCGTTACCTGCAACGTTATAGATGTTGCCTGCAGAATCGCTCGTGGAACCAGTTCCAGCCTCCCAGAAAGCGTTGCCGTTCGTTGTCGGAGCTGCATTGAAGACCCCAACCTGCGCTAAAGAGGTGGCGTTGTAGGCAAAAAGAAAGCCTTTATAAGTGCCCTGATCGCAGTGCGAACCGAACGCAATATAGATGTTGTTGTTCGCAAACAGAAGCCCGGGTCGTTGAAGCTCGGGCTTGGAGTTGAATCCGTTTGCCTGGATCACCACTGGACTGCCCGCGTGTTCCGCCCCGGTAGAGAGATCGAGCGCATGCAACTTGTGGGTCGACGTGCTGGTAGTGGCATCCCAGGTCTGGGCGACGACGTAAATCGTATTCGTAGCGGGGTTGATCACGGGGGTGCCGATGGTGCCAGCCGATCCCAGCATGTCTGTGCATGAGGCACCGCTGTTGCTGACCGTGAAGGCGGTGCCCAGGTTCACTTTCCAGAGCTGCGCGCCCGTGCTGGCATCCAGTGCATAGAGACTGTTATTGGTAGTGGCGGCATAGAGCACATTGCGCTTAGCGCCGCCAGCGGTGACATTCGGAGCGACGAGTAATTGCGCATAGATCTGATCGTCGAGTTGGACCTTAGCGACCATTCCGAACCTCGTCGTATTGACGTTGGCAGGAGTGAGGACAGTCTCGCTCGCATTGACTCCATCGCGAAAGGAATCGTTATGTTGGGTAAACACACCGACCTGTGCGTGGCCTACGAGAGAATGGAATACCAACACCATCAGAATGCAACGGGTAGATAAAATTGGTCTGCGTATGAGTAAGGTGAATCGAAGCAAGGAGACCTCCTTGTGCTTATACAGCAGGTTTAATCGATGATTCCGCCTAGGGTGGTCTTGTTCACCATGACCAGGACGACCGACAAGGAAAGTGTCCCTTCGCGTTTCCAATCCGCTAGCTGATATTACGCGCCTCTGAAACTTCCGTCCTCATTACCGAACGAGAGTAAGAAGTTTAATACAAATGGGATTCCCCAAAAGGCAAAAGTGGATGCATTCCTATAATGGTTCTGAAAACAGGATTTGGCGGCCTAAGCCACACTGCCCAATCGTTTGGGTTCCTGAGATGCGATGACTGTGCAAGTTCCGAACTGACCCCTGCAACTCACATCATATTGAGTGTCCGTTGACAACAGCTACCCCGTTTGGTGTGCCTTTCTGTCTGCGTTGACCGCGCCCGCTCAAAGCAGGCCCACCCTTCGGACGCACGCTCTTCTTCCCAGAATCCGCTACGCGCCTCTTCGGGGTGTGGACTCCATCCCGCAGACAAGCTGGGGTCCTCTTCCAATTATTCCTTCCAGTCACCGAGGGAGTGGGTCGCACTGCACATCCGTTGGGCAAGCATGTACCGCAGACAGCGGACAAACGAAAAAGAAACGCAGCAGCCCAACACCATGTCAACAAAGTCATCCTCATCGGCCGCCTCGGACAGAACCTAGAAGCCAAACCGTTCAGAACAAGAACGAGTACGTCATCCTCAGTGTCGTTACCCAGGAAAGCTGGAAGAATGATAAGGGCGATTACGAGAACTGCACCGAGTGGCATCGCGTCTTTGCCTGGAACAACCTCTCGAAATTCGCCAAACATCGGACAAGCTCAGAGAGATCGCCGCGCGCCTCACAGATACGCAACTCGGCTACAAAAACCTATGGAGGTGGCGCGGCGTGTCGAGTTATTACACGAAATTCCTAACTATGGTGAAAGCGATATTCGCTGGGGGTAGTACCTACAATCTTTCTGAAAACGCGGGCGAAGTGCTGCTGATTTGCAAACCCACAACCGAGCGCCACATTCGTCAAAGAAGTGTTGTCGCCTTGCAAAGCACGGTTTCACCCTGTTCTAAAAACCTCGTATTAAGATTCTGTGGGGAGATACCAAAACGGAGGGCCGCAATGTGATTACTCGGAAAAATAAATCCGACCCTCTTCGGGGTACGTCTGTCGATGAGTTGAAGAGCGATTAGACAGCGGGGCGGAGCATAATTATCGTTCACGGCTTCCTCCGAGGGGTCGCTCTTGCGGTCGTTCTTTCTGAAAGCCAATCCGCCAAGTTTCGGGGACCGAATAGATAAGCGTTGCCCGTACGAACTGCGCTGATCCCTCCGCCCCGCACCCACTCGCATAAGGTTCCCCGTATCGTGTGGAGAAGGTTCATCACTTCCAGAGTGCTGAGGTAGGTTTCGCGTAGCCTCAATTCCTGAATCAAGTCCATCGATTACTCCGTTTCCAGGAACTACGTGAAGTAGCTCCTGTGAGTGAATACTCGGGAAGAGGTTCCACTCCGAATTACCGATGAAGTTTTCCAAAAGATTTCTTGATCCACAGTCGATGCTGACATACCCCGCCAAAAGCGTATAACGAAGATCCGGCGACAACGGTACTCCGGCCGCGTGCCATTTTCCTTTTCGGAAGTTCCACGACGAAGTCACGCTAGTCACGCCGCTCCCCCGAGGTTCAAAATCGCGAAACTGGCGTTCACCTGACTACGTGTGCGCTCGGACCGGAGTTCGGCTGCAGCGAGGTATCTGAGAGTAGTAGCCAGATCCGAGTGGCCTAGCCACCGCTGAATGGTCCGTGGAGATACGCCCGCCTCGCTGTGCATGGTGGCGAAGGTCTTCCTGAACTTGTGGAGGCCCCATTCGCCGCATACTGGATGCTGCGAGCAGCATCGACCATTCCTAGTTACACATTCGTGTCAATTGAGTCCCGCACGGAACGCCAGTTTCTGGAAGGTTAGAAGAAGGTGGCCATCCGGTTTACCAGTGTCTCCAGGAAACACCAGAACGGTACTACTCTGCTTCTTGCGCTCCGCCAATGCGGTCATGAGGGAGTCAGGTACAGGGACCGAACGCTCTTCCCTGTCCTTAATCTTGAATCCCCATTCGGGTCTGGACCGGACCCGAATGTCTTACCCTTGAAGTCAATGTTCTTCCAGGTTGTGAACATTACCTCCTGATCTCGAAGGCCGGTTCCAAGGAAAAACTCGAAGAGCATGCGCTCCTCTGCGTTAGCAGCCGCAAAAAGAGCACACAATTGATCAGCGTCATAGGCTTGAACGTCTTTCTCGTCATACTTGGGTTGTCTGCGGCCCGGAGCAGGCCGACAATCTCGTTTGCTTTTAGGAAGGTGACGATCCGCATGATGTGGTTATAGACCGTGCGATCGCCCTTCCCCGTGCCCTTAAGCGCGGTCATGTGGTCAAGAAGGTCTTTGCGCGTGATGTCCTTGATGAGCTTTCCAGGTAGCCTCTTTTGGAAAGATTCCAGCATCTGCGTGCAAGCCGCTAGGGTCTTAGGTGAGCGAAAGCGCTGAATTTCATCCAGGTAAACGGAAATTGCGCTCGCTAGGGAGACTGAAGGTAAGGGGCTCACTTCTATATTGAGAGAAGATGTCGGTCCTGCAATCAGTAGATCTGCGTTCCGCCCAAGCGCCATGCACTCAAGATCGTGTTGTTTGTTGCGCAGGGCCACTACGGCTGCATCACCATCCGGGGCAATGGATTCCCACACTGACTTGCCACCACGACGAAAGCGGAGATAGTAACAGCCAGTGGGATGGTATTTCGGTTGGTCGCCATCTAAAGCGTAGCTTTGGCGCAGAGTGCGGTTCCGATTCCAGACGCGATCCAAAAAGGAAGTGCGTCCGTCAGGTCGGCGGATGCGAATGTAAAGGCGGACCTTAGGCGATTTCACAAAAAACTCCTCTGGTAGTGAAACCCGAGAGGAGCGTCTGAATCGGTTTATTAAGATGATCGAAGGATAAGTGTCACAGGAAGTGTCACGCCCTTTTCACCCTGTCGATTCTAAAGCACTTACAAAGCAGTGGCGGAGAGAGGGGGATTCGAACCCCCGATAGAGAGTTAAAGCCCTATAACGGTTTAGCAAACCGCCGCCTTCAGCCACTCGGCCATCTCTCCGCACTTTGTCATGAGCTGCCACGGGGCTGCTCATCAACGTCTCCGATTATAGCGTGACGTGCGTCCGCTTCACGCGTCCCTCTCTCTTCTTTCTATTGCGTACCCTCAGTGACAGCTTCCATCGCTTGCAGGACTGCGCCCGGGTGCGTGTTCCTATCCGGTGGCAAAAGAAAGAACTTCGCCCGCTCCAGCTTCGCTTTGCGGTCGTCGAAGCCGTTGAGACCGCCATTGATCTTCCTTGTGATCGCCTCCACATTGTCTGCGTCCGCCAGAAGATTCAGCCCCCGCGTTCCCCAGAACCAGACCGCTACCTGTACCGCAAACGCCACGTCCGTCGCCAGCTGGTCCATGGCATCGCCCGTAGTGAAATCCTGCTTCACAAATTTGCCGAATGCGGTGTAATTCGCCCTTCCGGTGACCTGGATCAGCCCCCTGCCCTTGAACCGCACGCCGTCCCCGGGTTCCGTATTGCCAAGGTCTTTCCGGCCTTCGTATCGCTTTCCGCTGGCAAGCTCTTCCGTATAGCGAAACTCCCCGCTTTCGTGGGCCAGCTGGGCAAGAAAGTGCGACTGGCGCAGCGGTGTGTCGATGTCGCCGGTCTGCATGCCCTCCAAAAGCGCCGCAAAATACTTTGCTACCAGGGATGGGGACGCGTGAATACAGATGCCCTGCATCTTCGCCTCCGTCAACGCAACTCCCATTCCGAGACGCAACGCCGTGAGGGTCGTTCCGCCGACGGTCACCACACCCGCCGGATCCCTGTCTCCAATCACACCTTTCTGAAACAGCTCAATCGCGGCAATGGTCCCATCGCCGCACGAGCCATCCAACGCGAGCGGAACCACACTCTGCGGAGAGTTCAGGTTCAACAAAAGCTGTACCGTCCGTACGTCATCCCGCGCGTTCGTGGCACCGCGACCGACTGCACCCGTAATACACATGAGCCGCACAATATCAGAGCTACGCCGGAATGCGCCATAAATTTTCCGACCACTCGGGTGCGCATCCAAAGTGAACGAAAAGCGAATATCCAAATTTGGAGATACCGATGCCGGAACGCCAGATCGCTCTCGATCCCGCCGAAGTCCACGCTGAGGAAAACACCCAACTACAGCAAGCCATTGAGCGAGCCCAGCGGGCCGAGGAAGAACTCGCCCGTCTTCGTTCCGAACAAATTCAGCCCGTCCCTCCCGAGCAGCGCACCGCTGTACAACAGGCAGGAACGCTCTCCGAGAAACAGCCGCCCTCCCCTTCCACAGCCGAAGCGCTTCAACAAGACGACATCTTCCCCGATCCAATTCAGCCAAAGGGCGAGCCCTCAGGTGGCATCGAAGAGCTCCGCAAAGACTCCATGATGGCGCACCTGCTGGATCACTCGATGCAGGAAAAGACATCGGTCACTATGGTCGCCTCGTCTTCACCATGGTCGCTCGCCACTTCCTCTCGCATGAAGACGTTCTAAGCTGGCTCACGCGCGATGCAGACTTCACTGCCGAACAGGCCACCGCCATGTTGCACCAGGTCGATGCCCACGACTACACGCCGCCACGGCGCGACCGAATTCTGCAATGGCAATCCGAGCAGGAATTTCCTATCTTCCCTCACCCTGAAGACCCGAACTGCGGCAACCTCTATCGCAATCTCAAATTTCCGGACGCGATCTATAAGCACATCGAGCACTACCAGGAAGACAAGAGCGGAGCCGCCTAGCGCGGCTCTGCTCTTGTTTGAGGATCTTGGAGCCGCGTCTTCGGCGCGGTACTCTCTTTTAATGTCCAAGCGGTCAGGAAAACTTCGTCTCCTTCCGCTCCTTGCCGCTACGTACTTCATGGTCTCCGGCGGCCCCTACGGTCTGGAAGACATCATTGGCTTCGCCGGCTACGGACGTGCGCTGATTCTTCTCGCGCTTCTGCCTTTCGTCTGGAGCCTGCCCACCGCGCTCATGATCGGCGAACTCGCCGCCGCTATCCCTGAGGAGGGCGGCTTCTACGCCTGGGTGCGCCGCGCGCTGGGTCCCTTCTGGGGATTTCAGGAGGCGTGGCTATCGCTCTCAGCCTCCGTCTTCGACATGGCCATCTATCCGACGCTCTTTGTCAGTTATCTCAGCCACCTTGCACCGGAGATTACCAGCGGACATCGCGGCCTCGCCATCAAACTCGCCGTCGTCCTCACCGCAGCAGCCTGGAACCTCAAAGGCACAAACGCTGTTGGCAGGGGCTCGGTCGGCCTCTGGTTCGTCGCCATCGCGCCGTACTTTGCCCTCATCGGCCTCGCTTTTTACAAAGGCCTGCATACATCCCACGCGCATCTGGGGTCTCTTACCAAGCCGGATCTCGCCTCCGCCATCCTCGTCGCCATGTGGAACTACATGGGTTGGGACAACGCCACAACCATCGCTGGAGAAGTCGACAACCCGCAACGCAACTACCCGCGCGCCATGCTTCTGGCCGCGCTGATTGTCATGTTGACGTACTTCATTCCTATCGCGGCGGTTGCGTGGGCTGGCATTCCAGCGGACCAGTTCAGCACCGGAGCCTGGGCCGACGCAGGTCGTCTCCTCGGAGGCCCCGGCCTCGCCCTGCTTATCGTCGCTGCGGGCGCTCTCGATTCGCTCGGCACCTTCAATGCGCTCACACTCTCCTACACACGGCTTCCCTACGCCATGGCAACGGATAACCTGCTTCCGAAGATCTTCACGCGCCGTTTAGAGAATGGTGTTCCCTGGGTCTGCGTTCTCGCATGCGCGACCTGCTGGGCGATGGCCCTTGGCCTGACTTTTGAGCGCCTCATCACGGTGGACATCACGCTCTGGGGATTGTCCCTCGCCCTGGAATTTGCCGCGCTCGTGATCCTGCGCCAGCGCGAACCGGAGCTTCCTCGCCCCTTCCGCGTGACGGGACCGACATGGGTCGCCGTCGCACTTGGCAGTGGGCCGATGCTGCTTACAGCCTTCGCGCTCTACGTTTCAAGAACGGAAAAGGTCGGCAGCATCCCCGCACTCGTCTTTACCCTGAGCATTGCGGCGCTCGGCGCTCCCCTTTTCCTGCTCGCCAGATTCACGCAGAAGAGAACAAGCTCTTAGCCACGAACTAGTGCACCGCGCCCTCGGGCGCTGCACCCTGGCCCGGGCGGTTCCCGCTCAACAGAAAGGCGCACAGCACCATCCCGCACGCCATCCAGCACAGCATCATGTAAACATCCGCGTAGCCCTGCACCGCGGCCTGCTGATTCAGCTGCTGGTAGATCATGGCCTGCCCCAAAGGATTTCCCTGGGGCGTGGCTAAACCTGCGACGCTGCCCCCGCCAGCCGCTGCTCCGAAGGAGTTTGCATACTGTGTAAACACAGCGCTGCCGCTCTGCATGCTCTCCTGCAGGCGCGCCTGGTGAAAGAGCGAACGGTTGGTCACCTGCGCTCCGGTCACAGCGATGAAGATACTTCCACCCACGTTGCGCACGAAGTTGATGATGCCCGAGACCTGGTTGCTCGCCTCGCGCGGCAGACCGATATACGCCGCATTTGTAATCGCGATAAAGCAGAACGGGATCGGAACCACCTGGATCACGCGCAGCACTGAAGCAAACCCAAAGCTGATTCCCAGAGTGAGATGCGTGGCCGTGTAGTAGTACGAGATCGCGAAAAGGATGAAGCCAATCACCAGCAGGTTCCGCGCGGGGAATCTTCCCGTCGCCACACCCGCAAGAGGCATGACCACCACCAGAGACAGTCCACCCCACGTGAGCGCTTCGCCTGCGGTCGTTGCGGTATATCCCAACAGGCCCTGCAGAAACTGCGGCTGCAAGACGGTAGAAGCATTCAGCACACCGCCCACCAGGATCATCAGGCCACAGCAGATCGCAAAGTTTTTGAACTTGAAGAGCTTCAAATTCATAATCGGGTTCTTCTGCCGCCACTCCCACCAGATCAACGAAACCAGACCGACGACGAACATCACACCAAAAGTACGGATAAAGTTCGAAGCGAACCAGTCGTTCTCCTCGCCCTTGTCCAGCATGATCTGCATGCCGCCCATCGCCAGTGTCAGCAGTCCCAGGCCAATGTAGTCGAGTTTGAAGAGATTACTGCGATCCGCTTTGATCCATGGCGGATCGTCGACCAGGCGCGTGACCAGCACAAGCGCCAGTAGACCCACCGGGATATTGATGTAAAAGATCCACCGCCACGAGTAATTGTCCGTAATCCAACCGCCCAGCGTTGGGCCAATCGACGGTGCCAGAACGGCCACAAGGCCGTAGAGTGAAAAGGCCAGACCACGCTTTCTGGGTTCAAATGAATCGGCCATAATGGCCTGCGCCATCGGCTGTAGACCTCCGCCGCCCAGGCCCTGCAGAATCCGAAAGAGCAAAAGTAACGGCAATGTCGGCGCTATGCCACAAAGAAAACTTGCAACCGTAAAAATCACGATGCAGAACATGAAAAACTTCTTCCGTCCGATGACGCTCGAGGCCCAGCCACCCACAGGCAGAATAATTGCGTTCGCAACGAGATAGCTGGTCAGCACCCAGGTTCCCTGGTCGGGACTTGCTCCCAGTGTGCCAGACATGTGAGGAAGGGCCACGTTCGCAATCGAGGTATCCAGCACCTCCATAAATGCGGCCAGAGCCACAGTGGCTGCGATCAGCCAGGGATTCGCCCTTGGCTTCCATTCAGCCTGTGTCTCTGTTGTTTCACTCATGCTCTATCTCTACAGAAATTGCTTATTTTAGAAGTTTGCTTCCACCCGACGGCCTACCCTTTCGATGAGGTTTTTGTCCTAAGGGATGTGTCGCATTTCCGCATTAACGTACAACGGGCCGCTCTAGCTGGGCGGCCCGCTGCGAGATAAAGCGCACGTAGAATGCTTATATCTTGGTCTCATTCTTGAAAGCCGCAATAGACTTCTCGATGACTTCGTGCGCGTAAGCCGCGTTACGCCAGCCCTTGATCTCCACCTTCTTGCCTTCAAGGTCCTTGTAGGTAGAGAAGAAGTGAATGATTTCCTTCAGCTTATGCGGATGAATCTGCTCATAGCTGTTGACGTCGAAATAACGCGGATTCGCGCATCCCACCGCCAGAATCTTCTCATCGCCTTCGCCGTTGTCGATCATATCCATCAGGCCGATCGGACGGACGGACTGAATGCATCCGGGAAAACTGGGTGTATCCACCAGCACCAGAACGTCCAAAGGATCGCCGTCATCGCCCAGCGTCGAGGGAATAAACCCGTAGTCTCCCGGATAATGCACAGGTGAATACAGGTTCCTGTCCAATCGGAAAACGTGCAATTGCTTGTCGTACTCAAACTTCGTCACGCCATCGAGAGGAATCTCGATTACTACGTTGACTTCATGAGGAGCTTTGGATCCTACGGGCAATTCCAGATAATTGGGCATTCTCTCTACCAGTGCTTTCTATATTTAGTGCTCATCCATTCGATGCAAGTTTCGCCCCGCGAAAACTCATTTTGGAGGGCAACTTCGCCATCTTACCTGCAACCCTCCTTTTTCGTGCAACTCCGGCTGGGACTTTCGACGCATACGGCATCACGAATCCGTGCCATTCCGCGAATACAACACCCGCGCCGCCCTATAAATTCCTGCTTCGGGGAAAAAAGATGTGCCGCTCTATAATTTCTCTATGAAGGCCCACGTTTACGTCACGCTTAAGCGCACCGTGCTCGACGCACAGGGGCAGACCATCGCCAACTCGCTCCGCCGCCTGCACCATCCCGCCGTCACCGACGTGCGCCAGGGCAAATACTTCGTCCTCACCCTGGAAGATTCCCTCGCCCACGACGCCGCAAAGTCTGAAGTCGAACGCATCGCCAGCGAAGTCCTCACGAACCCCGTCATCGAAGAGTTTACCTACACGCTCGAAAGCTAATCAAAACCTTGGGTGAACCGAAGATTCGAAGCGGGTTAGCGGTTGAGCGTCGTTCGCCTTTCGCGTTCGATCACGGCCCGATAATAATCCTCGTACTTCGGAATGATGCGCGTGGTGCAGAACCTGTCCCGCGCTACACCACGGGCTGCCTCCGCCATCGCAGCGCGCCGGGGCTCATCGCTCAGCAGGCTTATGGCGGCAGCGGCCATGTTTTCAACATCCCCCACCGAAAACAGCAGTCCCGTCACGCCTTCATCGATCAACTCCGGCACGCCACCGACGCATGTTGCGATCACTGGAACCGAGCAGGCCATCGCCTCCAAAGCAGCTAAACCGAAGGACTCCATCTCGCTCGGCATCAGCATCAGGTCCGCCAGCGGAAGCAGGTCCTGTACCTGGTCCTGCTTGCCGACAAAGTGAATGAGATCGTGCACGCCCAGATCGCGCGCCAGCCACTCCGCTCCAGAGCGCTCCGGACCGTCGCCGATCATCATCAGACGCGAAGGAACGTGCTTCGCCACACGTGCAAAGACCTCCACGACATCCAACACACGCTTCACTTTGCGGAAGTTTGAAAGATGGACCACCAGGCGCTCACCCGGCGCGACATAACGCAAACGAGCCTCACCATGCTCGGGCCTGCGCACATACTCATCGCAGTTCACGAAGTTGTGAATCACTTCGATCTTCTGTTCGGTATGAAACGCAACGCGCGTACGCTCCGCCAGATGCTCGGAGATCGCCGTCACACCATCGCTCTCGTCGATCCCGAAACGCGTGATCGGAAGGTACGAGCGATCCAGCCCGACCAGCGTAATATCCGTGCCATGCAGGGTCGTAATAAAAGGCAAGCGCACCCCACGCGCCGCCAGCATCTGCCGCGCCAGAAGAGCGCTGATGGAGTGCGGAATGGCATAGTGCACATGCAGAACGTCCAGGGCATAAAACTCCGCCACCTCCGCCATACGGCTCGCAAGAGCGAGATCATAGGGTGGGTATTGAAAGAGTGGATAGTCGGAGACGGTGACTTCGTGAAAGTGGATGCGCTCTTCGCGTCCCGTCAGCCGAAACGGTTGAGCATACGTAATGAAGTGAATTTCATGACCGCGCGCCGCGAGTTCCAGGCCAAGCTCTGTAGCTACCACGCCGCTGCCGCCGTACGTCGGATAGCAGGTAATCCCAATCTTCATAAAATCATGATCTCACCGTCGGCGCTCCTTCGACTGCGTCGGCCAAAAGTCGAAGTTCTCCTCATCTATGCCATAATCCGTATCAGCCACCATGATCATCCTCCGGGCCACTCTCGCAGCTGTTTTAGGCGCTCTCATCGCGCTGGGGCTCTACCTCGCCTGGTTCTTCGCCATCACCCATCACGATCACCCGTGGGATGGTGAAACCCTCGGCTTCATGGTCCTCACGGCCTTCGTCGCAGCTGTCTGCGGCCTGATCGGCGGATATATTGGCGCACTCTCCGCGCCTCTTACGCCGCGTGGCGCGACCGATGCGATGGCCGCACTCATCGCCATCGCCGCCGTCTTCGCAGACCGCCATACCCCGGGACAGCACCACTGGGCCCAGTTGCTCGCGCTCTTTGTCGCTGCACCCGCCGCCTATACCGCTGGCCGCCTGCGGAAGCCACTCCCCCGCCCCGCATAAGCCACACCGGCGTATCCTCATGGGTATGAGCGTGAACCCGTCCCGCCGCAGGTTCCTCGCTTCCACCGCTGCAACCGCCGCCCTCTCTCTCCCCGGGGCCAGGCTCTTCGCACAGGACCCCTCCAGCATCACCCTCACGCTCAACCCTGCAGCAGCGCCGCTGCATCATGTTCCGGCGGACTTCATCGGTCTCTCCTATGAAGTCCAGCAGCTCGTGGACCCCAATTTCTTCTCTCCCGAGAACACAGGCCTCGTCCGCGCCTTCAAGGATCTGACGCCGAACGGCGTCCTCCGCCTTGGCGGCAACACCAGCGAGTTTGCCTGGTGGAAGCCCACGCCCTCCACGCCTGAGCCAACCCACCCCGTCACACGCGTCGTCGAAGGCGAGCCGCCAGCGGCCTACTACCCCGTTACCGCAGAGGCCGTGCAGAATCTCGCCGCTTTTCTCCACGCCACTGGCTGGACCTGCCTCTACGGCATCAACCTCGGCACCAACACGCCGGAGCGCGCAGCGGATGAAGCCGCCTTCGCAGCCAAAGCCCTCGGTTCCAACCTGCAGTACTTCCAGGTTGGCAATGAGGTGGATCTCTTTGACCGCCACCTCCGCGATCCAAAGGCCTGGGGTGTGGATGCCTATCTCGCCGAATGGATTTCCATCGCCCAGGCCATCACCGCGCATGTCCCCAACGCAAAATTCGGCATCCCGGATATCGCTTCGGATATCACCTGGCTTCCAAAGGTCGCAGAGCGCTGGGCCTCCATACCCAACCCGCCAAAAGTCACCACCGTCTCGCACCACTACTACTTCGGCGGGCCGGCCACAAACCCTGATGTCAACATTCCACGGCTCCTCAAAGCCAATCCCAAGGTGCAGCACAACGCCGACGTTGCCACTGCAGCCGCGCAGAAGATGAACGCCCACGTGCGCATGACCGAGGGCAACACCTGCTACCGTGGCGGAAAGCCCGGCGTCTCTGACACCTTTGCCTCAGCCCTATGGTCTGCGGACTACACGCTTCTGCTCGCGTTCAACGGATACTCCGGCCTCAACCTTCACGGCGGCACCGGCAAGTCCGTCGCGAACTCCGTCGGCGGCGTCCTCCCCGGCGACACGATGCTCGAACAATCCGGCTCGACACCCGCACAGATCGCCACGCACCCGCATCCCTTCTACACACCGATCGCCACCTTTCCCAAGACAACCGGAGACGAGTACCTACTCGAACCCGTAGCCCTCGGTCTGAAGTTTACTGCCGCCTTCGCCGGTGCGGAGATTCTTCCCCTCGACTTCAAGCCCGGCGAAGTCAACGCGACGGCCTACTTCGCCAAGCTCCCGGATGGCCACCTCTCTCTCATCGTGCTCAACAAGGACGCCACCCGCGATCTCATACTCACGATTCCGGGCAAGCACACGGTAAAGACAGAACTCCTCACCGGCCCTTCGCTCGACAGCCGGGAAGCCCATATCACACCCGGCAAAACGATCAAGCCCAACGCCATGGGACTCACGCTGACCATTCCAAAATCCACCGGCATCCGCTTCACGACGGTGTAAAACCAAAGCGATAGGTATCCATCTACAGAGACCTATCGCATCCACTCTGCGACCACACGGTGTCCCACATCGTACGCGGCCTCCAGGGCAGGAAGATATCCCGTGTACTGCCCATGCTTCTCTGCAGCCAGACTCTCTGCCGCGGTCGACCCATCCCATTGCATGTCGTAGTTACTGGCAGTGCGTAAGAGCAGCGCCTTCTCCCAATCCGCCCTGCCCATTTGTGTAAGCGCTCGCAGGGCCAACATCGATCCGGAATCGTTCATCGCCGTCGTTCGCAACTTCGCAACGCCGTCCGTTTCAAACTTCACCCACCGGTGTGCCCACGCATCCATCTTCGCGCCGTGCCAGAAGATCTCCGTCGTCAGGTTGGCGCCCACCATGACCTTCGGCCCATCCTTCGCCACCACGTACTTCTTCCGCAACGCGAGCATCGCCGCATCCTCCGGCAATACCATCTCGCGTGTGAGTCGATACGCCCACTGCGTCAGTTCAAGGTTCATGCGGATCACATTTCCCCGCCGGTTTGCCTTCGCGCCCAGCGCGGTCCATCCGCGAACGTCATCCTCCCAATTCGCTCCACCCTTCGGATCGCTCTGCGTCACGCCATCCAGAGACAGAAACCCATCCTTCCAATCCTTGGGCATTTCTCTGGAATCGATATCCTTTGCCAGATCGCCGTTTACCACGAAGTCCGTCCAAACGGCGCTCCCTACTGCACCATCCTGCGGAGCGATCCCTGCGATTCCATTGATCAGCCAGTGGCTCTCGCGTAGATCGAACCTCTCGCTCGTACCGAACGCCATCAGATTCACACTGGGCATCACATTGCCTGGCCCAACAGCCACTGCAATCTCCGTCCCTGCGGTATTCGCACGTACCGCGCGCGTCATCCCGGGCACTTCGATAACACGATCGAGATGGTCGCGTTCCACCCAGTACTGCAATTCGCCGGGACCGTCGCCCGTATCTTGACCAACTTCAAAATAGGCGACCACGACCACCTTCGGCTTCAGGACATCCGCCCATGCCAACCCAGACGCCAACCAACACGCCAGACCCATCATCCACGCTATCCGCCGCATCGGCACCTCGCAACTTATAGCCTAAATAATCAGGCTGCGCGCATCATGGCACCGAAGCCAGCATTCAAGCCAGGAGTGTCTGCTCAGGCGCGTGTATCCCGTGAAGGCGCGACTCGCTTCTAAATCTTCGACCACCCGAAAACGCTATGTACGGGGCGACCAGAGCTTCGGGTTCATGAGAGAAGGGCATTGCGGCACAATATCTCTATGACCACAACGCCCATGCTCAACCCGCGCGAAGCCGCCCGTCTCCTCGGCATCAGCTATCCCACCATTAAGCAGTGGATCCTCTCTGGCAAGTTGAAGACCTCGCCCACACCCGGTGGTCACCACCGCATCGCAGCGTCGTCGCTCAAGCCCTTCCTTGCAAAAGACAAACTGAAGCCGGAGACCGAATCGCGCGAGCGCTACCGCCGTGTCTCGGGCCGCAACCAACTCATTGGCAAGATCGTCAACATCCGCATCGAAGGACTCCTCGCACAGATCGTTCTGGCCATTGGCGACCAGCAGATTACGAGCATCATCACCGCAGACGCGGCACGAGAGCTCGGCCTGAAAAAAGGCCAGACCGCCGCCGCCCTCATCAAATCCACCGACGTCATGATCGAGCAGATCGAGGGCTGACAGGAATCCTGCAGCAGCAGAACCTTTATCACTCCGCCGAGACACCTTGCCATTCGCAGCACGCTCTCGCCCCTCTCCACCAGAACCTCTGTCATCAAATCTTCACCAGCAAAAAATTTGTCATTCCGTAGCGAAGCGGAGGAATCTGCTTTTCCAAGCCAAAATGCCAGTACAATCCCTCTCGCACAATACGATTCAAATCGTTTAGATTCGTATTATGCTTCGCATGAAATCTCTGCTCCCCCTGATCGCTCTCTGCCTCTTCGCCACCACCTCCCACGCCCAGATTCTGGGCGAACTCAGGGGAAAGATCACGGACGCCTCTGGCGCTTCACTGCCCGGAGCGCGCATTACCCTCACGCAGACCGCCAACGGTGTCAGCCAGACCCGTCAAGCCACAAGCGCAGGAGAGTACAGCTACACCCAGCTGAACTCCGGCACATACAGCGTCTCCGTCGAGCAGCCCGGCTTCTCGCGCCTTGAGCGCTCCGGCATCACCGTCACCACGGGACAGACCATCCGTCTGGACCTGCAGCTCCAGGTCGGTGGCACCGGACAGACGGTCACCGTCGACGCCGATGCGCCTCTGCTCCAGGCCGCCACGAGCGACATCGCCACCACCATCCCCGGTCGCACCGTCGTTGCTCTTCCACTCAACTCGCGTAACTTTATTCAACTCACACAGCTCGCTCCTGGTGTGGAACTTCCCCCCGGAACGCTGCTTCCGCGCATCAACGGCGGTCGCCCGCGTACCAACGAGTATCTCTACGACGGCATCTCCGCTCTTCAACCCGAACCCGGCCAGGTCGCCTTCTTCCCCATCGTCGACGGCATCGCGGAGTTCACTGTAGAAGCCAACAACGTCCCCGCCGAGTTTGGCCGCTTCAACGGCGGCGTGGTCAACGTCGCCACACGCAGCGGCGGAAGCCAGTTCCACGGCTCCGTCTTCGAGTTCATTCGCAACGAAGCCCTGAACGCGCGCAACTACTTCGCCAGCGGCACCGCTCGGAAACCCGAGTACCGCCGCAACCTCTACGGCGCAACCCTCGGCGGACCCATGCTGCGCGATCGACTCTTCTTCTTCTCTGATTACCAGGGAGTCAAGCAGCGCATCGGCGTCACACGCATCTCCACCGTGCCCACGCTCGCCATGCGCCAAGGCAACTTCTCCGGCGTCTCCAGGATCTACAACCCAAACAGCACACAGACCGTGGCCGGAAAGATCGTTCGCACCGAATACGCCAACGACACCATCAATAGCCCGCTCGATCCCGCAGCCATCGCTCTGCTCTCGCGCATCCCCGTTCCCACCAGTACAGGGGCGGCCAACAACTACACACGCACTGCCAACGACGACGATCACCAGAATCAGTTCGACCTCCGCCTCGACGCCGCTCTTGGCCAGCACGATCGCGGCTTCGCGCGCTACAGCTACTACAACGAAGTCGAACAGCCGGTCACACCTCTGCCCGACGGCTCCGGAGCCATCAGCGGCTCCGTCCTGGGAACCGGGAATGTCTCCGGACTCACCAACATCCTCGGCCAGCAGATCGTCTTCAACGAAACCCACACCTTCTCACCGAGCCTTCTGAATAACTTCCGCATCGGTTACACGCGGCGCGGCAACTCGCAGATCGGCGCAACGCTGAACAACACAGCCTCCACGGCCCTCGGCATCCCCGGCATCCCAACGAACGCAAGCTTCAACAACACACTCCCTCTCTTTACCTTCACCGGGTTTCAACAGCTCGGCGCAAGCGCCAGCACCTCCGCGAACTTTCAGACCGCTGTTGCGGAACTCATCGACACCGTCGTCTGGACCAAGGGCGCACACTCCTTCAAAGCCGGTGCCGACCTTCGCCGCTACGAGCTCAACGCCATCTCTCCGCCGAACCCCACCGGCTCCTTCGCCTTCACCACTACGGGCACGGACATCACCGGATCGAACGGCGCCACAGGAGGCAACTCCTTCGCCAGTTTTCTCCTCGGCCAGGTCGACACCTTCTCCATCGACCTGCAGAACCGCACCATTCGGCCTCGCGACTACATTCACGAGTTCTTCCTCCAGGACGACTGGCATGTCACATCGAAGCTCATCCTCAACGTGGGCGCGCGTTGGAGCCTGCACATGCCCTCCACGGAGACGCATAACCAGGGAGCCGTCTTCAACCTCGCAACGCAGCAGCTCGACTACCTTGGCGTCAACGGCAACTCACGCTCCGCGCGTGAGCTTCACTGGGGCAACGTCGCTCCGCGTGTCGGCTTCGCTTATTCTCCCGATCAGAAGACCGTCCTCCGCAGCGGCTTCGGCATCGTCTTCATCGATCAGAGCGGCATCACCACGCCCTTCACCACGCCACAGTACCCCTTCATTCAAAACGTGCAGCAGAGGACGCAGGACGGATACGCCGCGGCCTTCAGGCTCAGCAACGGTCCCACTGTGACGCCCGTACAGTCGACACCCGACGCAGGTCTTGGCCAGAGTGTCTACACCGCGAATAAGAAATCCGGTTCAGGCTACGTCGAGCAATGGAACCTTGCCGTCCAGCGCTCGCTCACCAACAGCCTCTCCCTTGAGATCGACTACGTTGGATCGCACGTCGTCCATGTCGGTATCCCCGACGCGAATTTGAATCAACTCACCGCCGCGCAGCTCGCTGTAGGTTTAACGAACCCAGCTGCACTCACAGGCAGAGTCACTAATCCCTTCTTCAACCAGATTCCAACATCGAGCACGCTCAACACTTCCACCATCGTCGCCGCGCAGCTGCTGAAGCCCTTCCCCCGCTTTCAGAACGTAGCCACCTACCGCAACAACACCGGCACCTCTAACTACAACGCAATCCAGGCCAAGCTGGAACAGCGCGTCAACCGCGGCCTCTATCTTCTGTTCTCGTATACACACTCCAAGTTGATCGACGACGCTTCGTCCGTCTTCTCTTCCACCGTGCTCTCCTCGCCCAATACCTCGTCGCTTGTCGCAGCGGATACCTTCCGTCCTTATCTCGAACGCGACTCTTCGCAGGGCGATATGCCGCACGTCCTCACCTTCACCGCAGTCTACGATCTTCCAAAATATGCCGGACACGGCTTCGCCTCCGCCCTCTTCGGCGGCTGGGCCGCAAACGTGATCTTCACGATGCAGAGCGGCATGCCCATCACCGTGACCCAGGCCACGAACAACAACAGCTTTGCCGGCATCGTCCTGCAGCGGCCCAACCTCGTCGCAGATCCCGCCCTACCCGCAGGCCAGCGCACACCGGCAAAGTTCTTCAAAACGGCAGCCTTCGCCAACGCGCCACAGTTCACCTTCGGCAACGCCTCGCGCAACCCCGTCCGTGGCCCCGCCTATCGCGACGCAGACTTTGCCCTCGTCAAACACACCACCATCCGCGAACGCACGGATGTGGAGCTACGCGCCGAACTCTTCAATATCACCAATACCCCGGCATTCTCCCAACCCAACGGCTCCTTCGGCTCCGCTGCCTTCGGCAGCATCACCAGCACCACCACCGATCCACGCGTGGCCCAGATCGCCATCCGCATCCGGCGCTAAAAAAAATCTCACCGGAGTTTGCCCAATTTGGGAATTTCAGGGCTTCCTCCAAAATGAGGAAAGATTCGCTCTGCGTTCATGATTTCAGGCCACTGCGTCCAGTAGTTTGGAGAGATGTCGATCTGGGAATCTCTCCGTGAGACCGCGAAAAGCTACAAGCTTCTTATCGCCGGGATTCTTTCCCTGTGCCTGGCCGCGTTCGCAGGCTTGACCCTCTATTGGCCCTTGGTCAACGATGCAGCGTACCTCCACTATGTGGTCTTCATGCTTGGGCATCACCACGCACCCTACCGCGATCTGATCGACTTTCAGATGCCCGGAGCATACGCCATCGACTGGCTGGTCATGCACACTCTAGGCATGGGAGCGCTGGCGTGGCGCATCTATGATCTGGGATTACTCGTAGTCGCCGCGCTCGCCACCATCATCGTCTGCCGCCCCTACGGTCGCTTCGCTGGCTTCTATGCTGCTTCTCTCTTCGCGGCCTTTCATGCACGGGACGGCATCGCCCAAACGGGCCAGCGAGACCTCACCGTTGCTGTCCTGCTCCTCGTCGGCGTTGCAGTTCTGCTCAGTCAGACCTGGCGAAGATCTCTCACCTCCACGATCTGCTTCGGGATCTGTCTCGGCGCTGCCTTCACGGTTAAGCCAACTGCGATCCTCTTCCTCGCCTGCTTCTATTTTCTTCCTGAATATGCGAGATGCGTGCGGGTTCCGCGTTGGCGTCAGACGCTCGAGATAACTCTAGGCCTTCTGGTCGCTCCACTTATCGCAGGGTTATGGCTGCTCAGAAATCACGCGCTGCGAGCCTTCTGGATCACTGTTTCAACACTCGTTCCTCTGCACGCCAGGCTCGGACACGCGAGCGCCTCCTACCTCTTGACGTGGGCCCTGGCGCGATCCCTCCTGCTTCTGAGTTGCGTTGCCATCGCCTCCCGATGGTTCGGAAAAACTCTGCTTCCCGAGCGCCGTCTTCTGCTGGCAGGCGCGGTTTGCGGAGCCGCTTCTTACTTCCTGCAGGGAAAAGGATTCCCGTACCATCGCTATCCGGCCTATGCCTTTCTCTTTCCGCTTCTCACGCTGGAGTTCCTGTCTGCCCTTCGCAAAGAGGGAGCGGCGCGCATCCTGGGATATACCGGCCTTGCCCTGGGAACGATCCTCGCGCCTCTCTGCGTCTCTCGCGCACTGCACGATCATTGGCCGATGGAGACCCAAGCCTTTCTCACGGCAGATCTGCAGGCCGTCGCCGAACCCGGCAAGATAGAATCCCTCAGCGGCCACGTGCAATGCCTCGACAGCATCAGCAGCTGTGCGACCACGCTCTACGCTCTGAACCTCACTCAATCGACGGGACAGATGCAGGACGAACTCCTCTTCGCTCCACCGGAAAAAGAATCACCCAAACAAGCCAGAGAGATTGCCGAGTTGAGGCAGGAGTTCCTCACGGAGCTTATACAAAATCCGCCCCGGCTCCTCATCGTTTCACCATGGCTGTTTCCAGAGGGCCCGGACTTCTACCAGAAGCTCCAGCGGTGGCCGGAGTTCTCCACGTTTCTACAGCACAGATTCATCCTGTGGGATGAAAAGCGGTTTGCACCCAATATCAACGGCCCGTCCGGCTATCGGTTATACGTCCTGCGCTAACGGGCAACACGAAAGCGGTTGCTCAGAACCAAGCTTGCTAAGCCTCAAACTCCGGATAGTGGACCTCGGGAAACTTTTCAAACGCGGGCCGCGCAAAGAGGTATCCCTGGAACCAACGGAATCCCTCATCGCGAAACCATACATACTCGTCGATGGTCTCCACACCCTCCACCACAATGTCCACACCCAGATCGCCGCAGGCCACCGCCAGAGCGCGCACAATCGCCTGTCGCGCACCGCGCGCCTCGATCCTTCGTACCAGGTTCATGTCCAGCTTGATCTGGTCCGGCTGAAAATCAGCCAGCAGACTCAGACCGGAGTAACCTTTTCCGAAATCATCGATCGAAATATTTATGCCCAGACTCTTATATTCGTTGATGAGCAGAGCAAATCCCGTCTGGTCGCCGATCAGCTCCACCTCACTGATCTCGAGCACGATACTGTCCAAGGGGATCTCGTTCTTCTCCGCCGCCTGCACCGTACTCAGGATGACCTCCGAGGAGGAGTAGATCGTGGTCGGTAAAAAGTTCAGATTCAAGTGGCTCGTCAAGCCCAGTCGCGCAGCCGTCTGGATCGCGACCACCCTGCACTCCCGGTCGAACCGTGCAAGCTCTTCGGCAGAGTTGCGGGTCAGCATCTGATGTGCCGATTCGCCACTAAGCCCGCGAACCAGCGCCTCATAAGACACGACCTTGCGATCCACCACATCGATCACAGGCTGGAAGGCAAAGCTAAAAGGCCTCGTTAATTCCGGTTGCTTCAGCACGATCATCCCGCGATCCTCTTCAGATCGCGGCGCAGCTTCGTTCTCCAGCGACCCGCCGCGAACGCGCGCAGTAACTTCTGGCTTCTCCCCGGTCTCAGTACCGTGCGACATGTTCCCTCCTGAAAGAAGTCATTCAGGCCGCCAATCGCCATTCGTTCGGCATGGGTAAGGTCCGCGAATCCCATCGTCCAATCGCTGAAGGCCCGCTTCGCGATCGGCTCGGAGATGATGTCGGTGACGCGGGTAAAAAGATGATCCTCCGCCGTCTTCGCATACGTCGCGGCCACATCTTCCTGGGCTCCCTCCAGGATCTGGAAGAAACTTCCGTCGATGTGCAGAAGGATTCCCGTGATGCCTCGGCGCTTATTGTTTGCCCGTGCCACCATCAGAATCTCCACCATCTCAGCCGTAGTCAGTGGAACCGCAGCCACACTCGCAGAAATGCAATGCATCAGCCCAGCCATAAACCCTTTCGATTCACAGAGCGGAATTATCAGATGGCAAAACAGAAGCTGTTTCTTTTGGGAAGAAGTTAAACCTTACCTGATATTGTGCGCTCCGCACAGGCCTGTATTTTTAGGCCTCTATCTTATGAACAAAATATCGCCGGTCGCGCCACCTTCGGCTAAGCTGTCACCATGTGTGGCATCGTTGGTTATATCGGATCCAAGTCCGTCGTCCCCGTCATCATCGAAGGCCTGCGCCGTCTTGAGTATCGTGGGTACGACTCCGCTGGCATCGCCGTCGCAGGCGACCCTGCCAACCCCACCAAGCTTGAGCTTCGCCGAGCCCCGGGCAAACTAGGCAACCTGGAAGCCGCGCTCCGCGAACGCCCCGTCCATGGCACCTACGGCATCGGCCACACACGCTGGGCCACCCATGGCCGACCCACGGAAGAGAACGCCCACCCCCACCGCGATGGCACCGGCACGCTCGTCGTCGTGCACAACGGCATCGTGGAAAACTACCTCACGCTCAAGCAGGAGCTGATCGCGCGCGGACACACCTTCGCCTCGCAGACCGACACCGAGATCATCGCCCACCTCATCGAAGACGAGATCAACCTAGCGAAAAATCCGGGTGCCCCACGTCCCGCTCCTGGGACGTGGGCCGCCGACACCACCGTTGAATCCAACGAGTCCGAAGCCGTCATCACCGTCCCAAACACAAACCTCCCCCTAGAAGAAGCCGTTCGACGCGCCGTCCACCGCCTCACCGGAGCCTTCGCCATCGGCGTCCTCTCCGCCAACGAGCCGGACAAGCTCGTCGCCGCGCGCTCTGGCCCGCCCGCCGTCATTGGCTTCGGCGAAGGAGAGTACTTCCTCGCCTCCGACGTTCCCGGCATCCTCCATCACACACGCGACATCGTCTTCCTCCAGGACGGAGACATCGCCGTCCTCACCACGCAGGGCGTCCGCTTCCTCGACTTCGAAAACAACCCCATCGAACGCAAACCGCAGCGCATCACCTGGGATCCCATCCAGGCCGAAAAGAACGGCTACAAGCACTTCATGCTCAAGGAGATCAACGAGCAGCCGCGCGCCATCCGAGACACCACACTCGGCCGCGTCTCGCTCGACACCGGAGAGATCTTCCTCCCCGACCTCCAGCTCAGCAAGGAACAGATCCAGGCCACCACCAACCTCACCATCGCCGCCTGCGGCACCTCCTGGCACGCCGGCCTCGCGGGCAAGTACATGATCGAACGCCTCGCGCGCCTTCCCGTGGACGTCGACTACGCCTCCGAGTACCGTTACCGCGACCCCATCCCCTCCGCCCTCGGCCTCCTCATCACCCAGTCCGGCGAAACGGCGGACACCATCGCCGCGCAGGCCCAGATGATCGCCGCCGGAACACCCACGCTCGCCATCTGCAACGTCGTCGGCTCCGCCATCACGCGCAAGGCCCAGGGCGTCATCACCACCAACGCCGGTCCGGAGATCGGCGTCGCCTCCACCAAGGCCTTCACCGCGCAGCTCACCGCCCTCTTCACCCTGGCCATGCACTTGGGACAACAACGCGGGCATCTCACGCCCGCGTTGTCGCTCCACTACGCCACCGAACTCACCAGAATCCCCGCCAAGGCAGAAGAGATCCTCCGCTCCGTCGACGACCAGTGCGTCCATCTCGCCAAACTCTTCAGCGCAGCCAACGACTTCCTCTTCCTCGGCCGAGGCATCCACTTCCCCATCGCCCTCGAAGGCGCACTCAAGCTGAAAGAGATCTCCTACATCCACGCCGAAGGCTACCCCGCAGGCGAGATGAAACACGGCCCCAACGCCCTCATCGACGAAAACCTCCCCGTCGTCTGCATCGCCACCCAAGACCCGGAGGACCCCAGCAGCGTCCTGCGCTACGAAAAGACCCTCAGCAACATCCAGGAAGTCACCGCCCGCTCCGGCCGCGTCATCGCCATCGCCACCGAAGGCGACCACCAGATCACAGGCCTCGTAGAACACACAATCCACATCCCCGCCGCACCCGACCTCTTACTTCCCATTTTGGAAACGATCCCGCTCCAACTGCTTGCGTACCATATCTCCGTAAGACGAGGGTGCGACGTGGATCAGCCGAGGAATCTAGCGAAGAGTGTGACGGTAGAGTAAGGCTTATACCGCGGGAAATACAGGTGAGCGAGGATGCACGTACTTCGGAAACCTGACAGTAAAGGTACTGCTTGAAACGATGAACATCCTTCTATTTTCTTTAAAGGGTAGGCAAGGTTCGTGCCACTTTATCTTCGAGGTGATTTCGATTGAAACCTATCGAAAACAGAAAACATCACTATATTCCGCAACTTCTGCTTAGGAATTTTTCCTCAGAAAAGCGTGAAACGATTTTTGCATTCGACAAAAAAGATGGAACGCATTTCCAGGTCGCGATCAGGGATGCTGCCGCAGAGAAAGGCTATAACTCTTTTTCGACAAAAGAAGCATCTGGGTGCATCGAAGATACCTTCACTTCTATTGAAACTAATGCGGCTCCAGTACTACAAAAGATACTGACCTCCGGTGCCTTGCATGAATTCTCAGTCTCTGAGCGAGAGAAACTTCACAAGCTCGTGATAGCTCAGATGCTCAGATCTAAGAACCACCGGGCAATCAGCGCGCAGATCGGACAGATCATGCGGGATCTCGCTACCGAAGGCACGGATAAGTTAAAAGAGTGGGTTGGTCCATATGATCCAGAGCGTGAAAAGCAAGTCGTTCTCGCCGGGCTGGAACAGACTCTTCTTCAATTCATTCCATACATGATGGATAAAGACTTGATTCTTTTCACTGCTGAGAATCCCCCTCTTCTAATCGGGGACAGCCCACTTATCATGACTAACACTTTTAATGTGTCAACTTTTCGAGGAACCACGGGACTTACGAGTCCCGGCGTCGAAATGTACCTGCCGCTCAGTCCTAAAATGGCTTTAGGTTTCATGTGCAGATCGATAGCTGATGCCATGGACAGATTGGTCTTTTCGCTGGGACGGGATGCTCCCATAGCGGTCGATTACTTAATGGCCTTTGACCAAAAGAATTCGATGCACCTAATTCCAGAAAATGTGGAGTATCTAAGATTCGCTTCAGGTAGCAAACGCAGAACGCTTTGTATATTCAGGAACTTCCGATTTTCGGCTGGCCACCGAAATGGTCAACAGCGATCCATCAATGCGGCGTGGAAGGAGACTACAAACCCAATCACCCTCCACGAGATCAACGGGACTACCCTCATCTTAGCCAAAGAGATCTGCTTAGAACAAAGAGACATTCGAAATCGTCTGGTCACTTGCGCGAACCGCTCCTAGATCTCTGCCTCACCTCAATCCAAAATGCAACAAGCATCCATCCCGCACATCGCAAAAAACGCGATGTACGGGGCACCCAGTTTTTCGATTTCCTGAAAAGACAGCGGTGGCCGCTACATCCTGAATCACCACCGAAACGGGTGCCCCATACATGCGCAGTTTCATCGCGCATGTGTGGGTATTCGCGCGAGGCGCGAACCGCTTCTAGATCTCCAACTACCTCAAATCCAAAATGGAACAGGCACCCCACCCGCACATCGCAAAAAACGCGATGTACGGGGCACCCAGATCGTTGGACTGATTAAAATCCAGAGATGCCCGCAGGCCTGAAGCGTTACCAGAAGTCCGGCCATCTCCACTTCATCACCTTCAGTTGTTACAGACGTCTTCCCTACCTCGCGTCAGACGAAGCAAAGCAAGTCTTCACAGAGCGCCTGGAAAAGACCCGACTTAAACATGAGTTCGAAGTCATCGCCTATGTCATCATGCCGGAGCACGTTCACCTCTTACTCACAGAGCCACCCCACGTCAGCCTCGACGTCGCACTGAAGTCCCTCAAACAGGAAACCTCAAAAATCCTGAAAGGCAACCGCGACCACTTCTGGCAGGCGAGATATTACGACTTCAACGTCTTCACCACACCCAAGATCAAAGAGAAGATCCAGTACATCCACACCAACCCGGTCACCCGAGGTCTGGTAGTCGAGCCCCAAGACTGGCCTTGGTCCAGCGCTCACGAACCCAGCCGGGTGATCCTAACTCTCGAGCCTGCATAAACATGCACCCTCCAGAATAATTATTCATAAATATTTGATTACAAACCATTTACTGGACTTCAGGCTTGGCTTCGGGCAGACTGGTTACAAGCACCACAAAGGCTTGAGTATGTTTTACAAAAATGCAGCGAACGTCCTAACTGGAAAAGAAAGCACCGCAAGCTCTAAACCGCGCCTCGTCCTCATGCCTTCGGCGCAAGGCAAAATCACGGCAAACCGAGCCCTTCCCGAGCTTCTGTCCATCACCGCCCGTCGTTGTTCTTCCTTCTTTGCAGAGGCAGCCGTTCTGGTCCTCGTCTTCGGCGTTCTGGACTTCTTGATGCTCCATGGCAAGATCGAACTCGCATGGGTCGGTGGCGCCTTCGCCATCTCGCTCGGCCTGCTCGCCGCCAGCATCGCCAAGGACTTCAGCGCGCGCCGCTGGCTCTGGAGTCATCCCTAGCGTTCCCACCGAAGACCCCTCTGACTCTCACGAGGACTAGCGCGCGGCCGCTGTCGGAAGTCTGCGCCTCAGACCACACGGAGCAGCAGCTTCCGGGCAGCGAGTGCGAGCAGCAGCCGCGAGATGCCACTGAACAGAATCGCCACTCCCACCATCGTTCCCACCGCCCAGGCGGTCGAGGAAGGCAGGTGAGCTGCGATCATCACGCCCAGCAGCACCGACACCATGCCATCGAAGAGTAGCCATCCGCTCCCGGAGAGAGGCCGTACAGCCGCCGCGAAGCCGAACTCCGCAAACCCCTTAAGAACCAGGTAAGCGGCCAGCACAACGGTGAGGGACGTAAGGCCTGCCAGCGGATTTCGGAGCAGATAAATTCCGATTGCCAGATAGACCACACCCACAAGCACCTCCCAGAGCAGTCCACCCGCTCCGCTCGTGTGCCACGCAAAACCCAGGTGCAGAACTCCCGTGAGCATCAGCAGCCACGCAACGATTGCGCTCACTGCCACACCCGCTGCCAGCGGCCAACCGAGCGCCACCACGCCCAACAGAATCATCAACACGCTGAGACCGATCGACCATTGAATCGACTCGTGTGCAATTCCGCGCAACTCCGACTTAGCCATGACAGCACCTCTCCATGTTTAGAAAACACTCTCCACCGATCCAGCGCTGTGACTCCGATCACATCCCAGCGTCTACCAATATAAAAGTGCTACCCTGCGGCCATGCGTTTTCTTGCTGTTCTACTCGCCAGCCTCGCGGCTGCGCCTCTCTCTGCCCAGGCCCCCGCATACGACCTCCTGCTTCAAGGCGGCCACGTCATCGACGCTAAAAATAACGTCGATGCCATCCGCGACGTCGCCATCAAGGACGGCAAAATCGCCGCCATCGCCGAGAGTCTACCGGCATCCGCAGCGAAGAAGACCATCCAGATCTCCGGCCTCTACCTTACGCCGGGCCTGGTGGATATGCACGTCCACGTCTTCTGGGGGAACAATCACTCTGCCTGGAAGAACGGCGATCTCAGCCTTCCGCCGGATGCCATGAGCTTCCGCGTCGGCGTCACCACCATGGTCGATGCAGGCTCCTCCGGCTGGCGCGACTTCCCGGAGTTCCGCCGCCGCATCATCGACCACGCCGCCACGCGCGTGCTCGCCTTCGTAAACATCGTAGGCGACGGCATGGCGAACACCGACGATGCAGCCGAGCAGAACGAGCACGACATGGACCCGGCGAAGATCGCCGATCTCGTCCGCGCGAATCCCGACATCATCGTAGGCATCAAGACCGCCCACTGGCAGCAGCCCAACTTTATCTCCGTCCAAAAGGCTGAGGAAGCTGCGAAGCTCACCCACCTGCCCGTGATGGTCGACTTCGGCTTCTTCAACAACAAGTCCTACGAAGAGATGATCAGCCACATCCTGCAGCCCGGAGACATCAGCACGCACGTCTTCCGTATGCCCGCGCCTCTGCTCGACAAGAACGGCCACCCCGCGCAGTTCATGCTCGACGCACGCAAGCGCGGCATCAAGTTCGATGTAGGACACGGCGGCGGCAGCTTCCACCTTCCACTCGCCGAGCCCATGATCCAACAGGGCTTCTATCCCGACTCCATCTCGACGGACCTGCACATCTCATCCGCCAACGGCCCCATGATCGACATCCTCAGCGTCATGTCGAAGATCATGGCACTCGGCGTTCCGCTGAACGAAGTTATCCGCGAAACCACCGCCAACCCTGCCGCAGAGATCGGCCACCCCGAACTCGGCCAGATCGCCGTCGGCTCCATCGCGGACGTCGCCATCCTTCGCGTAGACAAAGGCGACTTCGGCTTCACAGACATAGCGGGTGGACGCGTGACCAGCCACGAACGCCTCGGCTGCGAGATGACGCTACGCGCGGGCCGCATCGTCTACGACTACAACGGACGCGCGGGCGTTCCATGGCACGGCGCGAAGCTGCCCTACCCCACGCAATAGGCTAGTCGCGCACAAGCACATGCCTGTGCCGCTGCAGCCACCAGCACGGCGAGTTGCCACCTTCTGGAAACGCCGACCTGCTGCACTGCACATCGATAGAGCCATCCGAGTAATACTCTTCCTTGTTGCCCTTCAACGCGGCCACGGTGAACTGATCCACAGTGATCGTAGACACACCCGCGCCATGGGAGAGATGCACGCGCCACACCGCCCAGTCCACGGCATACGCCAGCGCCAGCAGAACCACTGCACTCGCTACAACCTTCCCCAGAATCCGTAAAACATATCCGACCATGCATCGCAGCGTAACAGAAGACCCTCCTCCGCCTGTTGGCATCCAATCTGCCATGTCCGGAAATCACTTCGATCTCAACGTCGCCGCAGCAGGAGAGATGCAGTTCCAGGGTTTCAACCTACGCCACAGCGCAGACGAGCTGGCGCAGCTTTCCACCATCGTCGCCAACGACGGCGTCCCTCAGGCCGACCTCGACGCCCTTCTCGATCTCCGCAATCTACTATGGTCCTCCATCGACAACGACACCTCGCGCGATCTCGATCAGATTGAGTGGGCCGAAGAGACCGTTGACCCGGTCAACAGCAAAGACAAGGCCATCCGAGTTCTTATCGGTGTGGCGGATGTCTCCGCCGCCGTAGCGAAGGACTCGCCTATCGACCGCTTCGCCCGCGACCAGACGCAGACCGTCTACACCGGCGTGCGCAACTTCCCCATGCTGCCCAACGCACTCTCAACGGGCCTCACTTCTTTGAACGAAAACGAAGACCGAGCCGCGCTCATCATCGAGTACACCGTCCTCAAAGACGGCGCGAAGATTAATCAGAAGATCTATCGCGCACAGGTACAGAACAAGGCGCAGCTCGCCTACTCCAGCGTCGGTCCGTTTCTTTCAGACAACAAGATAGACGATCGGCTCAGCACCAAGCTCGCTGCGGAACCTGATCTGCAGGAGCAGCTACGCCTTCAGGACGAGGCCGCACAAAACCTCCGCGCCGCCCGCGCGCGCAACGGGTCCCTCGATTTCCGCCGCTCGGAGGCGCAGCCCATCCTCGCTGATGGTGCGGTGAAATCCATCGAAAGCGTCGAACACAACCGCGCTATGCAACTCATCGAAGACCTTATGATCGCCTCGAACGAGACCGTGGCCGAGAGCCTGCACAACGCAAAGCGCTCCAGCCTTCGCCGCATCGTTCGCTCCCCAGAACGCTGGCAGCGCATCGTCGATCTCGTCGCACTGAAGGGTACACAGCTCCCCGCTGAGCCGGACTCGTTTGCGCTCAACGAGTTCCTCCTCGAACAGCAGAGGGCCGATCCCGATCACTATCCCGACCTCGCACTCACCATCATCAAGCTGATGGGACCAGGCGAATATGTTCTCTCTCGCGGCAACGATCCTGCGCCGCCTTCACACTTCGCTCTGGCCGCGCAGGATTACTCGCACTCGACCGCGCCCAACCGGCGCTTCCCCGATCTCGTCACGCAACGCCTCGTCAAGGCAATGCTTGCGCACGAGCCCGCGCCCTACGGCGACGACGAACTCGCCATGATCGCGGAACATACCAACGACCGCGAACGCGCTACGAACAAGGTGGCCCGCTCCATGTTCAAACGCATCACGGCAGTCGCTATGCGGGATCGCGTGGGTGAGACCTTCAATGGCGTCATCACCGGAGCCAGCGACAAAGGCGTCTGGGTGCGCGTCTTCACACCACCGATTGAAGGAAAGATCGTTCAGGGAGACAAGGGACTCGACGTCGGCGACAAGGTCCGCGTCAAGCTGATCCACACCGACCCGCAACGGGCCTTCATCGACTTCGCAAGAGCCTAGCGCACAAGCCGGATTCGTGAGGAAGCCAAACGGGTGCCCCATACATGAACAGCTTTATCGTTCATGTGTGGGTATTCGCACAGAGCGCTAACCGCTTATAAAGCTCAACGGCAATACGAAACAAACATCCACCCGCACATCGCGAAAAGCGCGATGTACGGGGCACCCAGAGTTTCGATTTCACCCAGATCTAAACCCGAGCCAGGGTCACCGCGAACCACCCACGCTCATCCATCCAGGTCTCCTCCACCAGGAAGCCCGAATCCTCCACCAACTCCCTCACACTCTCTCCCGTGAACTTGTAGCTGTTCTCCGTATGGATGGTCTCGCTGTTGGCAAACGGCACCATCAGATTCGCCGCCGGTATACGTACCCGCTGCGCGGTCAGGCTTTCGAGATGCATCTCAATCCGCGACTCCGCCGCATTCCATCGCGCACGATGACGAAACCGTGCAAGATCAAAGTCCGCACCGAGTTCCTTGTTCAACCGCCGCAGCACATTCAGATTGAAGGCCGCGGTCACGCCGTTCTCATCGTCATACGCAGCGACCAGCGTCGCTTCGTCCTTCACCATGTCTGTGCCCAGCAATAACGAATCGCCCGACTTCATCTGTCCCCGAAGATTTCGCAGAATCGCGCGAGCCTCTTCCGGAGAAAAGTTTCCAATACTCGATCCAATATAAAGCGCCAACGTCGGCCCATCATGAGGAGCCAGTTCGAGCAAATCCGTCACATAGTTTGCCACCTCCGGCTCGACGCGTACTTCGGATAAGGAACGCGACAGACTCTCGCAGGCCTCATCCAGAGCCGTTGCGGAGACGTCGATCGGGACATACGTTACCTCGCCCTGCAACTTCACCGCAGCATTCAGCAGGATGCCCGTCTTCGACGCTGTACCTGCGCCAAGCTCCACCACACGTAAAGGCTTCGCGGAAAAACCTTTTGCCGCCGAGACAATTCCCTCCGCATATCCGGCAAAGATCGCCCGCTCCGTACGCGTCGGATAGTACTCCGGCAAAACCGTAATGCGTTCAAAGAGACGCGATCCTGCAGCGTCATAGAAAAGCCATGGCGCCAGTGATCGCGGCTGCGGAATCAGCCCACGCTGTACCTCGCGAATCACCGCGCACCGTGTCAGCTCCTCGGCTGACACTTCCATGTCACGAACTAAAGCACCCATTACTACCCACCCTCTACTTTGCTAATCGAATCCCGGAGAACTGCCACCGGGTCGCGGCCTGAAAAAAATTCCGATACGTCACACGCATATGGCTGGCAGAGGTTACGCACGAGCCGCCCCGCAAAATCATCTGGCTCGACATGAACTTACCGTTGTACTCCCCCAGCGCTCCCGGCAGTGGCTTGTATCCCGGATAGCCCGTATACGGACTCGCCGTCCACTCCCAGCAATCGCCTATGATCTGTTGCAAGCCTTCGCCCGTTCCTGCTGCAGGATGCAACACTCCCACATCCCACAAATTCCCGTCAAGCGCTAATGGCGCAGCCGCGGTCTCCCATTCCGCCTCTGTCGGCAATCGACAACCAGCCCAGCGTGCAAACGCATCGGCTTCAAAGAAACTCACATGACACACGGGCGTATCCAGCAGCTCCGAAAGACCGCGGTACCCACCCAGCGTGAACACCTTCCATCCCGTCTCATCTGCAGCATCACGCTGCCAGTACAGAGGAGCGCGCCAGCCCTCAGTCTCTACGGCGCTCCAGCCTTCGGAGAGCCAGAACTCCGGGCGGTCATACGCATCATCCGCCATAAACTCCAGATACTCCCTACAGGTAGTCAGACGGTTCGCGAGCGAGTAAGGCTCTAGGTAAACCTTGTGCCGGGGCGTCTCGTTGTCGAAGCAGAAATCCGCGGGATCGCCGGTCTTCAGCGGATATCCAATCTCCTGCAGGCCGCCGGAAAACTCTGTCCACGTCAGGCTCGCTTCCCCCTCGGTCATGCCCTCCGTATGAATCGTGTCGCGATACACAGGGTGCAGAGGATTCGTAAAGAAAGCGTTCTTTAGATCCGTGAGCGCCAGTTCCTGATGCTGCTGTTCATGGTTCAGACCAAGCACCGTGCGTCGGACCGCCTCCTCTTCGACCTCTCCAGAAAGCAGCCGCTCCATCGCCGCATCCACATGCGCGCGGAACTCCAAAATCATCTCCAGCGACGGCCTCGAAAACGAAGCGCGCAGCTTCTTCTCCGGTATCTCCTCACCAAGCGAGACGTAGTAGCTGTTAAACAGCCAGTGGAAATCCGGATGGAACTCGACATACTCTGGCAGAAACTGACGCAGCACAAAGGTCTCGAAGAACCAGCTCGTATGCGCCTGGTGCCACTTAATCGGACTCGCGTCCGGGGTCGACTGGACCATCTGGTCCTCAGCACTCAGGCCCCGTGTAATCTCCGCAGTTGCGCCCCGCACTGCTTTATAGCTGGCAAGCAGGCCTTGGACCTGCACAGTCTTCTTCTCTGAGACCTGGATCATCATCGGCTCTCCCATGCGGTTGATTACCCTAAGATGCTTCAGTCAACACCATCGGTGCATTCAATTAGCGCACAGCAAACCTCAACTTGTCGCCGAAGGCAAGATCCGATCTGGAAAAGGGATTTTGGCACATCTCGCCAGGGAAGATCTACAAAAAAGATATCCCTGGGAGTTGCAATTCACCGCCCTTCTATGCGATAGCCACGATCAGTTTGAAAACGCGATAGTGCCTGCCAGCTCCTTCTGGGACTCCAGCAGCGCCAGACGCCCCTGCAAGGCACCGTGAATTGCTTCGTAGGCGTCGGTACCAAGGGTAAGTCTGAGCGGAGGTTCCGGCAAACGGGTCGTATCAAAGATGGCCCGCGCTACCTTTCTCGGGTCTCCGGTAAAGAGGGTTTCATCTGCCGACTCAAGCCAGTTGCGCATCTTCCCAACCGCTGAATCCTCGTAAGCCTGTATCTTGGGCGTCCACTGGAGATTCGCCTGAAACGATGTCCGCACCGCTCCCGGCTCGATCAGTGTGAAGTGAACGCCAAACTCCGCAACCTCCTGGCTCACCGATTCGGTGAACCCCTCAAGACCCCACTTGGCCGCATGATACGGGCTGCTCACGGGGTATGCTACCTGTCCCCCAACGCTCGAAACCTGGAGAATATGTCCCCCACCCTCCTCACGCATCGGCTTCAGAAAAGCCCGCGTGATTTGAATCGGAGCCATCAAATTCGTAGCAATCTGCCGCTGTATCTCTGCGTCCGAAAATTCTTCGGTCGCACCAATCAATCCATACCCTGCATTATTGACCACGACATCGATTCGCCCTCGCTCCGCAAGGCTCTCCCTGATGACCTGAGCCACGTCGGCTGGCCGGGTCACATCCAGTGTTTTTATCCAGAGCCGATCGGCAAACTTTTTCTGTACATCGCTGAGGCTGCCGGTCTTGCGGACAGTGGCTACCACCGCATCGCCCTCTTCTAACGCAGTCTCCACAAGGTGCCTTCCAATGCCGCTCGAAGCACCTGTAACGAACCATGTTTTGGCCATTTCTTCTTCTCCTCGTCGCTCTATTTGATAAAACAAGGAGCACTCTACAATTATTCCCGGACTAAACACCTGGGCTGCTGTCGGATTTTCGTGTCCACTTTTGAACGTTGGTTCCAGATACGGACAGTCGAAATCTCGCCGCACCGCAAAGAGAGGAACATTCGAAGGAAAGAGGGGTTTTTGGTTTGGAGAATGGAGTGCTCCTTGGACTCGCAGGAAGCAGCCTCATGTCCTAAGTGGAGAACGACCAATGATTACCCTGATGCAGGATCTTCGCTACGCACTCCGGCAGTTGCGCAAAACGCCAGCCTTCACCCTTACCGCAATTCTGACGCTGGCACTCGGAATCGGCGCGAATGCCGCCATCTTCACGCTGGTCCATGCCGTCATTCTGCAAGGCCTCCCTGTAACCAATCCGGAGACGTTGATACGAATTGGCGATCGAAATCAGTGCTGCGTTAACTCCGGCGCTCGCGATGATGGCAACTACGCCCTCTTTCCGACGGAAACGTATGAACAAATTAAAAAGAACGTGCCTGAGTTTGAAGAACTGGCCGCCCTGCAGGCGGCTTTGCCTATCGCCCCGTCATCGCCCGTCGCGACGGCAGCCAGGCGGCCGCCCGGTCCATCATGGGTGAATTCGTCTCAGGCAACTACTTTCGCACCTTTGGTCTGAATCCCCACGCCGGTCGCCTGTTGAACGATTCCGACGACGTTGCAGGCGCGCCCATCGTCGCCATCATGAGCTACGACACCTGGCAAAGCGAATACTCCGGCGACCCCTCCATCATCGGCAGCACCTTCTGGGTCAACACCAAACCTGTCACAATCGCAGGCATCGCCCCCAAAGGTTTCTATGGAGATCGCCTCTCCAGCACACCCCCAAACTTCTACCTGCCTATCGAGTCCATGCCCGTTCTCGCGAACGTCGGCTACGTGCACGATCCCGAAGCGAACTGGCTGTACATCTTCGGTCGCGTCAAGCCAGGCGTTGCTCTGGGCCCTTTGCAGGAGAAGATCAGCGCGATCGTGAAGCAGATGAAGGCGCCCAGCAAGGACTTTGCCGGTACGCGCGGCAAAGAGTTGCTGGCAAAAACCCACGTCGTGCTCACCCCTGGGGGTTCAGGCATCCAGGAGATGAAGGGGCAGTATGCCTCGAACCTGCGCCTGCTCATGATCATCTCGGGCCTTGTGCTCTTGATCGCATGCGCTAACATCGCAAATCTATTGCTCGTTCGCGGTATGGCCCGGAAGACGGAGATGTCCGTCCGCACTGCGCTCGGAGCCATGCGGCGGCGCATCATCGGCCAACTTCTCACAGAGAGTCTCCTGCTTGCCTTCCTTAGCGGTCTCGCTGGCCTGGCTGTCGCCTACGCAGGCACGCAGATGTTACTCAGGATGGTCTTCAACGGAGCAGAGCGGCTTCCCATCCAGGCAAGCCCCTCTCCGATCGTTCTTGGATTTGCCCTCCTTCTCTCTCTGATAACCGGTGTGGTCTTCGGCATTGCGCCTGCGTGGATCGCGGCGCAGGCGCAGCCCGCCGACGCGCTTCGCAGCGGAACGAGAGCTACCTCCAGCGGGGCATCTCTGCTCCAGAAAGGTCTGGTCGTCTTACAAGCCGCCCTTTCGCTCGTCCTTTTGGTCGGTGCAGGCCTCTTCTCGCAGAACCTCTCCAAGCTCCAGCACATGGATCTGAAACTTGAAGCGAAGAACCGCTACATCGTCCACATCAACCCACAAGCGGCCGGTTATATGGCTCCGCAACTTGAAGCCTTTTATCGCACCCTGGAAGATCGCTTCCACGCCATACCCGGGGTAAAAAAAGTCGGCCTCAGCACCTACACACCGATGGAAGACAACAACTGGGGCAACGGTCTTCAGGTGCAGGGCCAGCCTGCGCATGTGGTCGGAGCCTCCTTCGTCAAAACCAACCCGGAGTACTTCGACTCAGTAGGCACGCGCCTCATAGCAGGACGCGGGTTTACGACCCAGGACACGGCTGGTGCGCCCACGGTCACCATCATCAACCGAACCTTGTCGAAGCAATTTTTTAAAGACGCAAATCCCCTGGGACACCACATAGGTTTTCCCGAGTCTCCCGGAGACTATGAGATCGTCGGCGTCGTCGAAGACACGGTTTACCAGAGCGTCAGGTGGACGGACCACGGCATGTACTTCGTACCCATGATGCAGCGGCCTCTCAGCTCCAAAGGACCCGCGGAAAAAGATGAAGGCCTCTACGCCGGAGCCATCGTGCTCCAGACAGAGCGTCCCATGGACAACATCGAGTCCCTCACCCGGCGAACGCTCGCCAGCATCAACCCCAATCTCTCCGTTGTGAAGTTCCAGACCTTTGACGCGCAAATCGCCGATCAGTTCACCGACGACAAAACCATCGCCCGCCTCACCATGCTCTTCGGCGGACTTGCATTGCTCCTTGCCTCCGTCGGCCTCTACGGCGTGACCTCGTACACCGTCGCCCGTCGCACCTCAGAGATCGGCATCCGCATGGCACTCGGCGCGGAACGGTCCAGCGTCGTAACGATGATCCTGCGCAGCGCCATGCTTCAGGCGGGAATAGGTCTGGCCATCGGGATTCCTGTAGCGCTCTTCTGCGTTCGCTATGTAAAGTCGCAGTTGTATAACATCACCAATGTCGATGCCAGCGTGATGACCATCGCCGTCATGACCCTGGCCGTAGCCGCAGGGCTCGCCGGTCTTATCCCGGCACGACGCGCAGCTTCCACAGATCCAGCACAAGCTTTGAGGATGGAATAGATGATCGAGTTGAAAAATCTGGAACGCAGCTTCCGTGCGGGTCACGAAGAACTCTGGGTACTACGCCGCATCGCTCTCACCATTCGTGAAGGCGAATTTCTCACCATCATGGGACCATCGGGCGCAGGAAAATCCTCCCTCCTCAACGTCCTTGCCATGCTCGACGACCAGTGGCGCGGCGAGTTCTTCTTTGAAGACCTCCCCGTCCATGCGATGAACCGCAAGCAGCGCAGCGACCTCGCTCGCCGACGCATCGGTATGGTCTTCCAGAGCTACCACCTGCTCGACGACCTCACCGTGGCGGAGAACCTCGACCTCCCGCTCACCTACAAAAACATCCCCAGCAAAGAACGCCAGGCGCTCGTAGCCGACACGCTCGACCGCTTCCAGATCGTCGGCAAGAAAGACCTCTTCCCCAGCCAGCTCTCGGGCGGACAGCAGCAACTCGTCGGCATCGCGCGCGCTGTGATCCACAAACCGTCTCTCCTGCTCGCCGACGAACCCACAGGCAACCTGCACTCCGCCCAGGCCCGCGAGATCATGGAACTCTTCCGCCAGCTCAACGCCGAAGGCACCACCATCGTGCAGGTCACGCACTCCGAGACCAACGCCGAGTACGGCTCCCGCACCATCGAACTCCGCGACGGCTGGATCCACCTGGACACCGCTAACCCACCCGCATAAGAACCGCGCTCAAGGCACAAGCACGAAGTCCTTGATCGCCACTCTCACCCCGGCAAGAGATCTCTCCCTCGCTGGCCGGATGAACACGGTGATCTCGTCGAACTGTCTTCCCTGAGGGATCGAAGAGAGCCGAAAGTTAAGCGTCTCTTCGACCGGCGGCCGGTTGAGGAAGACGCGCGACGCATCGCTCGAATGCAGGGCCATACTTCCAAGAGAAAGCGCTGTACTTCCCTTCGCCCTGCTGTCGCTCAACTGCACCTCGATCGCAAGCGCTCCGGGGCGGTCGTCCGCATTCACCAGATCGACGCGAAACATGCTGCAGCAACTCACCTGGATCGGCGTGCCGAGCGACTGATGAGCCGCCATCAAGAGTGGCTGCCAGTCCGCCGAGCGTATGCGCGTCTTGAGAGGATCTCCGTGCTGCACCTTCGCGTCCGGTTTCGGTCGCTGGTCCGGATTTTTGTAAAACCAGTAAGCACCATCAAAAACAATCACCAACGGCTTCGCTGGAACCATGGCCATCCGCGCCCCATGCGCGACTGCAGGTGCAGGCGGAACGACTCGCGAATGCGGTTTCTCAGGAAAGAGAAGAACAATGCCCGAATAAGAGTTTCCCGCAAACTGCGATTCTTTCCTCGCCGCAGCATTCACTGTCCGGACCGGACGGCGGAGATTCAGAAAGCCTTCGAACTCTCCCGCGATCTTTCCGCTCTTTATAACCGGTAGGCCGGATGGACTCCCGAAACCTCTGTCATCCTGGAGCCGCCCTTGTCGAGCACGAGTGCGAAAACAGGAAGCTTTCTCGTTTCGACATGAGCTTTCAAATGGAAGCGATCTGCGAGAAGCGACTGCACCATCAGCCTGATCTGGACCGTACAGTCCTGCCAAGGCAACTTTTTCAGTTCCTCAACTTTCGCCTCCTCTATCTTGCCCTGCAAATCGAAGTGGTCATGATTGGCCCAGGCGGGTAGATCGATGAGTTGCGTATTGGAAGGAATACGATAGGCGAACTTGATAATGGCCCTAAGACTTTGCCCGGGCGAAGAATATGCTGTTGGACCGAGATTGTCATCAAAACCGAGGTCTCCTGTCCGAGCGGGTTTAACTGTCGTGACTTCGAAGTGAGGACGAGGTCCCGTGGCTTCCAGCAGTTGAGATCGCATGGGGACGATATGCACAAGGCCGTATGCAAGCGGTGCGACGATCATCGCTGTTGCGGCGGTGGCGAGCAAAACCTTTTTGGTTACATTGAGTTTTCTGCTCGGCTGCGAGGACATAATCTGCGCGATGCGTTTCTTTAGATCGGCGCCAGTTATGCCAGAGACACAACTTAGAGGCGACGCAATGCAGTGAGCGCAGATTTTCAGAATGCTTTCTGCATAGATATAGGGATCTTTTCCTGTTTCCAAAACCCCTTCATCGCATGCACGCTCGCGTTCGTCTACCAGGCGAGTACCAATCCACCATACAAGTGGATGAAACCAGAAGGTCGCTTCGACGGCCATGTGGAGTACGGCAGCAAGATTGTCGCGACGGCGGACGTGGCGCAGTTCGTGCGCGAAGATAGCCTCGATGTGCTCTGGCTCCAAATGCTTAGAAATCGCGCATGGCCATACAAGAACGGGATTGCAGAAGCCAAAAATTCCTGACTCCAACAGGGCAGTAGACTCCATAAGCTGTATAGGATCTTGAATGCCTGCGGATGTCTCGGCTCTTCGCAAAGCCTCCTTTACCGGGCCATCTATGAGAGGAGTGGCTTGGCCTATGAGTTGGCGAACGCGATACCAACGAGTAAGCCAGACCGCAACAATTCCTGCACATCCGCAAGCCCACACCAACGCAATGACGGCGCGCAAAAAACCGATTCGTGGAGAAAGATTTAGTGGAAGGCACAGATGCCACATCAGGAACTCTGACAGGCTGGCTTGCATTCTCAACGGCAGTATACAAAGCAGGCTGCACAAGCGCGCTGTGAGGCTGCCGCAGATGGCTGCCAAGGAACGAGACCAGAGTGAATGGAATGAGAAATTTAATGGAGGCCGCCAACCAGATTCCGTAGCGAACCCGAGCGTGATTTCGACGGAATGCGAGCGCGAGCAATGCCGCACCCGCTCCCACCAGGGTGGACTGCCAGAGATGATTTGCAATGGCCGGAGCAAACGGAAGTATCAGATCGGAAAGGCCCCTGCTCGAAATCATTCCTTCGTCTCCTTGAGTTTCCGGAGCAACTTCGCTGCATCTTTCACGTCGTCCTCCGTAAGTTTTCCGGAATGGATCAGGTGGGAGACGACAGGTTGCGTACTGCCGCCGAACAATGCAAGCAGTTCGTCAATCAATTTTTTTTGCGCCTCGGCACGCGAGAGGCATGCTTCGAAGATGTGGAAGTTCCCCACTTTCCTCACGCGGCGTATTGCCTTCTTCGCCTCAAGACGGTTTACAACGGTCTGAACGGTCGTATATGCAGGACGGTCTTTCTCTGGAAAGGCCTCCTGCATCTCGCGGATGGAAGACAGTCCGTTACTCCAGAGGGTCTCCATTACCTTCATCTCAAGTTTGGTCAGCTTAGGGAGCAACATCGTCGGACCTCTGCTAAATACTACTAACGTAGTAATACCTACTACGTTAATCATTTTCGTGAAGTTTTAATTTGTATCGAAGTACCGCGCGTAATTCCTTCCCCATTGGCGAAGGGTGGCCATTGGGCATATACTTCGGGCATCGAGCATGTAGGCCGCTCTGCTGGCAGGTCTCCACCTTCCGTCAGATCTCCAGAGTGAAACAGCTCGTGTGAGTGAGGTGCGTCTTCCCCCAGGCGTCGAGTAGCAAGTTTGACTCGGATCCCGATCTCCTTCCCGGTGCCTCGGCACACGCGCTGCCGCGTTTCGCGCGCTCTCTGGCCCAGCGCTCCTTCGCTTCGCTCCTCTCCGTCTTTGCTCCTGGAGAATGCGCCCTCTGTTCCAACCCACTTTTAGAGGCTCGCCTCGCCCCTCTTTGCGAACTCTGCCTGGACAAGCTGAAACCAGCAAAGCTCCTGCAATGTGCCGTCTGCGGGGAGGCGCTCGGCATGGAATCCGTCTGGGCCCACGGAGAAGATGCCCTGATCTCCTGCGCCATCTGCCGCTTCTCACCGCCGCCCTTCGTTCGCGCGACTTCGTTCGGCCTGTACGAAGGGACTTTGCGCCAGACGATTCATCTGCTGAAATTTCAAGGACAAATCGCACTCGCGAATGTCCTGGGAGACCACCTTGCCACGGCCCTGGAGGCTCTTCGCTCCGAAGCGCCGTCGGAGATGCTTGTCCTCTCCGTCCCTCTCTTCCGCTCTAAGCGTCCCTTCAACCAAAGCACCCTGTTGGCCAACCGCGCCATCGCCCAGGTGAAGCGAAGAGATCCCGCATGGAAGCTTCGCGAAGACTACACCGTCCTTCGTCGCGTTCGACCAACACAGAGCCAGTTTCAGCTCTCGCCCAGGCAACGCCGTCTGAATCTTCGCGGCGCCTTCAGTGTGACAAGACCGGGAAAGATCGCGGACCGCGACATCCTGCTCATCGATGACATCTACACCACCGGAGCCACTGCCCGAGAATGCAGCAAAACGCTTCTTGAAGCCGGAGCCCGCTCCGTCCACGTCCTCACTCTCGCCCGCGCACAACAGGGGCAGGTCGCCGAGCGCTGGCAGCCCGGCACGCCACTCCACACCACTCAATTCGGATCGGCCTAACGCAAAAAGTCATAAGGAGTACGCCCCATGCACGCGACGACCTACGACAATCAGCAAAACAGCCTTCGCCCCACTCCGCCCGGTCACGCTCCCAGCCTGCTTAAACCGGCGGCCTTTGGAACCAAAGCGCGTAAACAAAAATCTCTCGCCAAATGCCACACCCTGGCGCACCGCAGCCAGACGGAGCCCTCCCGCGCCCGTGGCGGGCAGCTCCAGACACCGGTCCTCGTGCTTAACGCCTCCTACGAACCGATCAACATCTGCGGAGCCCGCCGCGCCCTCGTTCTCGTCCTCAAGGGAGTAGCCCGCACCGAAGAAGAGCAGGGCGCCACTATGCACGCCGCACGCGTGCGTATACCCATGCCCTCGGTCATTCGCCTGCTCGAATACCGCCGTATCCCTCACCAGACGCGCGCCCTCTCGCGCAAAAACATCCTGCTGCGTGACCGCTCTACCTGTCAGTACTGCGCCGTTGTCTTCCCCAGCGGAGAACTCACACTCGACCATGTCATTCCCCGCTCACGCGGAGGCACCTCTACCTGGGAAAACCTCGTCGCCTGCTGCCATAACTGCAACCGTCGCAAAGGCAGCCAGCTCCTGCATGAGCTCCGCGATATGAAGCTTCTCCGCCAGCCCAGCCCCTTCAGCCTCCACACCTCGCGTCACATCATGCGCATGCTCGGCTCAGGCGAGGCAAACTGGCGAAAGTACCTGTACTTTGAGGCTCAGGCCTCCTAAATTTCTCACGATTCTCCAAGTAGACGCGCTGCATCCCGTCCTCTATGGGCGAATGTCCCGTTTTCGCATTGATTGAAAGCGCATCGAAGCTGCTTTCTCCACTGTTTTATGTTTTTTGCTCATCGCCTTCTCCGTCTGGCTGAATTGAATGGATTGAAGGCCGGTCATCGTAAGGCGATCGAAGCGCGATCCGATGCGTCATAAGCGCGCCCACAAGATTCGTAAGACTGGCCTTCTCGAGTTTTGGAATAATTCGAGCCGACACGAATTAAAGCAAAGAGATCGCCCGGTCGCATGTAAGCCCCTTCTATTCGTGGCAATGTTTGCGTCTTCAAGAAGGACGATGGCTGCTGTTGACACGATGAAAGCTCAATAGTTGCAATAATACGTTACCTTAGTACCTACAACTTCCGTACTACTTCGTTATGTATTTGAAAATAATAGACTTACACAAGGTTACATCCTAGAGTGGATTTGTCAGGCAAGTCCAGACAAAAATCTCAGGGAGTAACCCACATGAAAAACATTGTTCGCGCCTTCGTAGTCGCCCTCGTCCTCACCGGCTCTGCCGCCACCGCCTACACCGCGAACTCCGGTGCCATCGTTACGAACGCGACCACTGTCAGCGCCATGCCGGTTCCCCGTTGCCCCCCAGATGACCCAGGCGCATGCAAGATCGGCACCGGCGATCGCTAAACATTTGGTCTCCTTTGTTAGGTAAATTCCCAAAATAGTCATTGCCCGCCGACATTTGCTTCGCTATCCTTACTCACTAGGAGCAGCAGATGTCGGCGAAAGCATGCTTGGACCTTCTCGGGGTAACAGAGATCGGCTTAACTGTCGCCGCGATCGTCATGCTCGCTCGCTCAAAAGTAATCCGTGAGCACTGGCCTTTGACTTTTCTCCTCGCTCTCCGGGGAGCCTCGGCAATCGTGGAGTTCATTCTCGACCGCTTGGCGGGCAATCTCCTTACTTACGGCCACGCCTATTACGCCTACTTCTATGTCTATTGGCTCAGTTTTGGCATGGAAGCCGTTCTATCCGTGCTCGTGATCTATAATATCTATCGCTCTGCCATGACCCCGCTTAAGGGTCTCCAGACTCTTGGCATGCTGATGTTCAGGTGGGCCGCAGCGATCTCTACAGTTGTCGCGCTTGCGATCTCTATCGGACCGCGCGTCAAGACAACAAGCTTCCTGATCTCTGCCGTCAGCCAGATGCAGCGCGCCAGCAGCATCCTTACCCTCAGCCTTCTTCTCTTCGTCTGCTTTGCGATTCGTCCCATGGGACTCTCATATCGCAGCCGCATCTTCGGCATCAGCCTCGGTCTTGGTGTTCTGTCCACCATGAATATGGTGCAGTCCGCGTGGATTGGAAGAGATGCCTCCAGCTTGTATACCCTCTATAGCTTTTTTGACGCGTTTGCTATCTGCGCGACTCTCGGCATCTGGGTTCGCTACTTCGCGATGCCAGAGCCGGCACGCCGTATGATTCTGCTTCCCACCACCTCTCCCTTCCTGCGCTGGAACCAGATCTCCGAGATCCTCGGACACAATCCTGGCTTCGTTGCAGTCGGTGGTCTGCCCCCGGGCATCCTCGCTCCCGCCGAGTTGGAGATCATGCGTCGCGCGTCCGTGGCCAAAGCAAACAGCGCCTCCGCATCCCAGATGGTCTCGGCCTCAAGCTCCGCCGCCTGAATCTAAACTCCCGTGCCGCACAGAGCGCACAAACCAAATTCTTTAGGAAACCAAACCCGGGTGCCCCATGTCCCGCTTCTGGGACGTGGGTTATGCGCAAAGCGCTGTGTGCCCCATCCATGCGCAGATTCATCGCGCAAGTGTGTGTGGGCATTCGCGCGAAAAGCGCGAACCGCTTTCAATCTTCCTTCACCTCAAATCCGAAGAGGAACAAACATCCCTCCCCGCACATCGCAAAAAACGCGACGTACAGGGAACCCCGAACTTCTCTCGCCATCTCCCACAAACACAAGAGCCGCACCCCGAAGGGTGCGGCTCTTGTTTACTCCACAGAAACTACTCGTTTTCCGAGCGCTTCCAGTTGATCAGGTCGCCCAGAGTCGTGGTGGAAGACGATCCAGAAGACTGGTTCTCGCGCTTTCCATCCTTGGAAGGAGCCTTGTAGCTCTCGACCTCGGCACGGCTGGCTTCTTCGCCGATGCCGCGCAGGCTGAGACCGACCTTCTTCTCTTCCTGGCTCATCTTCACGATCTTGAATTCCATCTCCTGGCCAGGCTCAAGCGTGACCGGCTGATGCAGTTCGTTGACCGCTTCGGAGACGTGGCAGAGACCCTCGACGCCCTCGGCAATCTCGACAAATGTGCCGAACTGTGCCGAACGAAGGACCTTGCCCTTCACCACATCGCCTACGCGATGCTGCGCGAAGAACGTATCCCAGACATCGGGCTCCAGCTGCTTCACACCGAGCGAAAGGCGGCGATTCTCCGGCTCTACGCCCAGAACGACGGCACGAACCTTCTCACCCTTCTTCAGGACCTCCGAAGGATGCTTGATGCGCTTCGTCCAGCTCAGGTTCGAGACATGCACGAGACCATCGATGCCATCTTCGATCTCGATGAATGCGCCGAAGTCCGTGAGATTACGTACACGGCCTTCCACGATCTCACCGATCGGGTACTTGTTCTCCAGCTGCTCCCAGGGGTTGTCCTGGAGCTGCTTCATGCCCAAAGAGATGCGGCGGTCGGTCGGATTCACAGCAAGGATGATCGTGTCGGCCTCATCGCCCGGCTTGACCATCTTCGACGGATGCTTCATCCGCTTCGACCAGGTCATCTCCGAGACGTGAACCAGACCTTCGATGCCCTGCTCCAGCTCGACGAATGCGCCATAGTCGGTGACGGAAAGAATACGTCCCTTGACCTGTGCGCCGATCGGGTAACGCTCGATCGCATCCAGCCACGGGTCAGGCGTCAGCTGCTTGAATCCAAGCGAGACGCGCTGCTTTTCTTTGTCGAACTTCAAAACCTTGACCTGAATCTCATCGCCAACCTGGACCAGGTCGCGAGGATGCGTCAAACGGCCCCAGCTCATATCAGTAATGTGCAACAGGCCATCTAACCCGCCCAGATCCACAAACGCGCCGTAGTCGGTCAGGTTCTTCACGACACCAGTCATGATCGAACCCTCTTCCAACGTCTGCAGCGTGACATCCTTGCGCGAGTTCTGCTCCTCTTCGAGGATCTCCTTGCGCGAGATGACCACGTTGCCGCGCTTTTTGTTCAGCTTGATGACGCGAACGTCGAGCTGCTGACCAATATAGCTATCGAGATTGCGTACAGGACGCACCTCGACCTGCGATCCCGGAAGGAACGCCTTGACGCCGATGTCGACCGTCAGACCACCCTTGACGCGGGACAAAACCGTTCCGGTCACAGGCGCCTTGTCGGCACAGGCCTTCTCCAGTTGGTCCCAAAGGCGATGACGCTGGGCCTTCTCGTAGGAAACGAGATATCCGCCCTCCTGCTCCTCGCGCTCCACAACCACTTCCACGGCATCACCCACGGCAAGCTTCGACTCGCCAGCGTGATCCAGCACCTGCTCCTTGGGAATCAAACCCTCGGACTTCAGGCCGATGTCGACCACCACGTGCTTATCGGTGATCTTTACGACGGTGCCAGTAACAACCTTGTCCTCTTCCATAGCGGACTGCGCAGCTTCCTTCTCTGCGGCCTGCTCACGGTCGAAGTTCTCCAATGCAGCAGCAAAATCAGCCGCATCATAATCTGCGGCATCAGGTGCTGTGGCATCGGCGATCAGCGCTACCGAAGCTCCCGGTGCGGGCGTCGCGACATGGTTGGTGGTGGCGGTTTCAGTCGACGGTGCTACTGCCGTCTCTTCGCTTGCGAGATTTTCCAGTTCGGTTGTCAGGGGTTTGCTCTCTGTATCAGGATTGGGGATGTTTGACATAAATTTGATGCGCGGTCCCAAACTTCGGATCTAGCTTTGCTCACTTTCTCTTCTCAACCTTGCGGCCCATACTCGAAGGTCAGCAGACAGAGTCGATGGAAGTGCTAAAAGCAAAAGTAAAACCGAATTTCAGGAGGAGCCAGCGTCTTCAACGGTGCGCATTGGCTCTACCTGACTATACCGCTCGTAATTGCGAGGCGTCAACGGTGACGCATCGCAAACCACGCCAGCTTAAGCCCAAAATGAAACACGCCACAACACCTCAGGCACGGCGCGCAGCTACCACATCCGCAATAGCCCTCGGCTTTGCCTTCGAAGCCGTCACAATAGCCACCGCCAGCAGAATCACACCCATCCCCACCCACTCCAGACCGCGCAGCCGCTCGCCTAGAAAAATTGCTCCCAGCAACACAGCCACAATCGGGTTCACGTAGGCGTATGTCGCCACCTTAGCCACCGGCACATGGTGCAGGAGATACGTGTAAGCGCTGTATCCGATCAGCGATCCAAAGACTGCCAGCCACAGCAGACCCAGCAACACACCACGCGTCCAGTGCGCCGTATACCAGCCTCCCAGCGCCGTGCCGATCCCGATATTCGTCGCTCCGCCCATCAGCATCTGCCACGCGCTGGCCACCATCGGATCAGCCGTCGAGGTCCACCGCCTCGCCACCACACTGCCCACCGCCCAACTCACGCCAGCCAGCATAAGAATCCCGCTGGCCAGCAGCACACCTCCATTCGCACCCGCAGGCAGGTGCAGGCTCGGCCAAAGCAGAAGCACCATTCCTCCAACACCCATCGTCGTCCCCGCCCAACCCACACCATTCAGAGGCTCTCCGCCCGGCACCACCGTCTCCAACAGGGCAATCATGATCGGAATCGACGCCATGATCAGGGAAGCCATCCCCGAACTCACATACTGCTCGCCCCACGCCAGCAACACGTTATTCCCTGTCAGCAACATCAGCCCAATCACCAGCAGGCGCACCAACTCACGCCGGGAGACACGCAAGCTCCTCCCGCGCGCCGCCAGAATTGCCATCAAAAGGCTGCCTGCAATCGCGTACCGGAGGCCCGATGTAAACGCGGGCGAGATAAAGCGCACCACATACCGGATCGCGACAAAGGTTGATCCCCAGAAGAAATACACGCACCCAAACGCCACCAGGACCAGCAGCCGCGCCCGCTTGGCCTCTTTCTCGGTCGATGCCACTTAGCGCGAGCCCTGAGAAGCCGTTACAGGCACTTCATAATGCACCAGTCCCAGCGCCCACTCAATCGCGCCCTTGTACATCGCCTGCATCCGCGGATCGTCCCAGTTCTCCACCGGGTGCCCAAGCGTCGAATAGAACACACGTCCCTTGCCCACCTGCTTCACCCAGGTCACGGCGAAATCCTTGTCGGACCGATGTACGTTCTTGTTTGCAAGATCCAGTCTTCCCGCGTCCAGACGCATCAGGACATGCACCTTCGACCGATCCCAAAGCTTCTGCTGATAGATCTCGTCAGTCAGCGCAAACTCCTTCGGCCACGCGCTCATGCCAGGAAACGTGCTGTCTTCCACCACGATCGGTGCCTGAAACGTGCCCCACGGGTGCTCATCGAAGGTTCCGCCCACCATGTCGACCCACTCCGGCCACTTCGTCCACGTGATCGCCGCCGAATGTACCGCCACAATGCCCTTGCCGTCCTCCTTCACAAACTGCAGCAGGGACGCGTTCCGCTCGTCATCCATCTCCAGCGTCCCGCCCGTGTAAAAGACGATCGCGTCGAAATCGTTGAGGTTTTTGGCGTTATATTCCAACTTCTTTTTGGTCAGCGGTTCGGTGTCCGTCCGCAGCGTTGTATCCCACTCGCCGCTCTCGCGCCCCATCCGCTCGATCACGGCCATCGCATGGCTCACTGACTCATGCCGATACCCCTTCTCCTCGCCGATCACCAGCAGATGCTTCTTTGGCGCAGGCAGAGTCTTCAGCACCGGAACTGCCTGCTGCGTCACGCACACCGCTGCTGTCGGAATCAGAGCAAGCAGAATCAACCATCTTTGCATCGCCGAATTTTACACATCCTTATCGCTTCAGACACCGGCATCTTGTCTCCGATCCGTCTTCGCCGTATCCTCGCCTTCAGTGGACTTTCGCACTCAAAAACGCTTCGACACGAATAAGACGCCCAAGTCGGCGGACGCCGACCGCCTCGTCTCCGCCTCCACAACGGACGACGACGCAGCCTTCGAGCTCAAGCTCCGCCCGCACCACCTCCGCGAGTTCATCGGCCAGGAGAAGGCGAAGGAGCAGCTCGCCATCGCGCTCGAAGCCGCCAAGGCACGCGGCGAAGCCCTCGATCACGTCCTCCTCTTCGGCCCCCCGGGACTCGGCAAAACCACCCTCGCCACCATCATCGCGAACGAGCTCGGCGTCGGCTACCAGCAGACCAGCGGTCCTGCCCTCCAGATTCAGGGCGACCTGACCGCCATCCTCACGAACCTGCGCGAGCGCCAGGTCCTCTTCCTCGACGAGATCCACCGTCTCCAACCCGTCCTCGAAGAGAAGCTGTACACCGCGCTCGAGGATTACCAACTCGACATCATCATCGGACAGGGACCGTCCGCACGCACACATGTGATGGAGATCCGGCCCTTCACCTTCGTGGCGGCCACCACGCGCCCTGGCCTGCTTTCGTCGCCTCTGCGCTCGCGCTTCGGCATCCTTCTTCGCCTGGAGTTCTACACCGACGACGAGCTTCGCTACATCGTCGAACGCTCCGCCGAGGTCATCGGCGTCACCATAGACCAGGACGGTGCAGCCGAGATCGCCATGCGCTCGCGCGGCACACCACGTATCGCCAACCGGCTCCTTCGCCGCGTCCGCGACTTCGCCGAAGTCCGCGCCAACGGAACGATCGACCGAGACACCGCGCAGAAAGCCCTAGCCATGCTCGAGGTCGACGCCCACGGCTTCGACGAACTCGACCGCCGCCTCCTGCGCACCATCATTGAGAAATACGACGGAGGTCCGGTCGGCCTGAACACCCTCGCCGCCGCACTCGCCGAAGAAGAAGACGCCCTCGAAGAGGTCTACGAACCCTTCCTCATCCAGATCGGCTTCCTCGACCGCACCCCCCGCGGCCGCGTCGCCACCCGCCTCGCCTACGAACACCTCGGCATCGAGATGCCCCGCAAAACCAGCCTGTTTTAAAGTTCTCCCCACGCGAAGACAGATCTCCTCAGACTCCCGACAGTGCCCGTTCGATCGCAAGAATGACTAGATAAGCCGACTTTCCAGCGAACTTCGAAATGGTAAGCTGGCGGCAATCCCTATGAACCAACAGGTCGGCTCCGAAAAAGGCCAGCTTTTAGCAGACATGCCTTCAGGCAGTACAGTGACCACCCGTGACCATAAACACTATCCGGCGCTGGACGGTCTTCGGGGCCTGGCCATTCTTCTTGTCTTCATGTACCACTACTCGCCGCACCGGGGAACCGGATGGCTTGTGTATCTTCCCAGTGGAAGCTGGATTGGCGTCGATATCTTCTTCGTACTCTCAGGCTTTCTGATCACAGGCATTCTGTATGACACCAAGGGCTCTGCACACTTCCTTCGAAACTTTTACGTTCGCAGAGCTCTGCGACTCTTTCCCATCTATGCGATCTTCATCGCCGTGGTGCTACTGATTACCAGGGGCCCCGTAGGACACTCCTGGCTCGTTACACTTACCTACCTGCTCTACGGTTCGAACATCATTCGCTTCTTCCAGCCGGATTTCACTTCGATCGGGATGATCGAAGTGGGCCACCTCTGGTCTCTGGCAGTGGAAGAACAGTTCTATATGCTCTGGCCCTGGATCGTGATCCTTCTTGCCAGTCGGCGACGGATCCTGAGCGCATGCCTCTATGGCTGTGCAGGAGCCCTGTTCCTGCGTCTGGTCCTGGCCCACCTTCCAGCTTCGAACTATGAATTTCTTTATCTCGAACTGCCGACAAGAGGAGATTCGCTTCTCGCAGGAGCTGCACTCGCCATGCTGGTTCGCGATAAGACTTTTATGGACAGGCTATCCATGGTTTACGTACGGATAGCTGGAATCGCCGCAGCACTCGTTTTTGTCGCAATGTGCATTTCTATTCACTCGTTTTCCTGGAAAACTGCGCCGGTCAACACCTGGGGTTTGTCCCTGATCGCGTTGGCGTCGGCGTCTACTCTGTTGCTCTCGCTGCAGCCAGGTTCGTGGACAAACCTCGTTTTCTCGCATCGAACTCTACGCTTCTTCGGAAAATACAGTTACGGTCTGTATCTGTTGCATTACACCCCGGCGCATTACCTGAAGCGTTATTTCTATCCCCACCTGGCGAGTCACCTCCACTCCGAAACGGCAACGGGCATCCTTTATTTCTTCCTGATCCTGGCTGCAAGCTCGGGTCTGGCAGTACTGAGCTTCCACTTCATTGAAGCCCCCTTTCTACGTCTTAAGAGCAAGTTCGAAATGGCCCGGCGCTAAAAAGAAACCAAAATACGTGTGTCCCATGCCCTGCTTTTGGGACATGGGGTTATGCGCAAAGCGCATCGTTCGCTCGAGAGCGACCAACTTCAGTAAGCTGTGAGAGCCAGGAGAGGAGCACACAGCATGGTCGTCCGACTCATCCTCATCGTGGTCCTCGTCGTCATCCTCGCCCGCTTCTTCCGCAGAGGCCGCTGATGTTTTTCGTTCCCATCGCTCTTTTCCTGGGCCTGTTCGTCTTCATCCTTGTGCTCGACCGCAGGCGATCCGCCGAGATCGACTCCCTCCGCTCCACCCTCGCCCGCCTGCAACCTGCGGTCCCGAACGTCACCCCAGAGCAGACCTTCGCAAAACAACCACCCGCCGAAAAACGTACGGTAGAGCAGAGCCTCGGCACCAACTGGCTTAACCGCATCGGCATCATCCTGCTCGTCTTCGGCGTCGCTCTCTTCCTCGCCTACCAGCTCACACACGTCGGAGCCCTCGGCAAGATCTTCGCCGGTCTCGCCGTCGCAGCGGCCCTCCTCGGTGCAGGCCTCTGGCTCGAACGCAAACCGCAGTTCCAGGCCTTCGCGCGCGCCTTCCTCGGCGGCGGCTGGGCTCTCCTCTTCCTCGCCACCTATGCCGCGCACTACTTCGACGCCACCCGCCTCATCGACAGCGAGTTTGTCGATCTCATCCTGCTCTTCGTCGTCGGCGTCGGCATGGTCCTGCACTCCCTCCGCTACCACTCACAGGTGGTCACGGGCCTCGCTTTCCTCCTCGCATTTTCGACCGTCACCCTCTCACAGATCACCGTTTACAGCCTGCTCGCAACCGCCGTTCTGGCATTCGGCCTGGAGATCGTCTGCGTCCGTGAAGGCTGGTTTCTCCTCGAACTCTTCGGCATCGTGGGAGCCTACGGCAATCACTTCCTCTGGCTCGACCGAACCCTCGCCAACGCTGGCGGCCCCGGCCATCTTTTTCAAGATTTCTGGCCTTCTGTCTGCGTTCTTTTGCTGCTCTACTCCATCTTCCGCATCGGATACGTCCAGCGAAAGACCACCACGGCGCGGTCCACAAACCTCTCCGCCCTCGCCGCTGTCCTGAACACCCTCTCCGCCATCGCTCTCATGCGCTACCAGAGCATCCACCCCAACTGGACCTTCCGCGTCCTTCTGAGCTTCGGCGTGATGGAACTCGGCTTCGCCTTCGTCGCTCGCCAGCGTGGACGAAAAAACTCCTTCGCAGTCCTCGCCAGCATCGCTGCTTCGCTCTTCATGGCCTCCATTCCGGTGCGCTTCCACGACTCCACATGGCCCCTGCTCTGGCTCATCGAAGCCGAAGCCATGTTTCTCGCAGGCCTCTTCCTCCGCGAACAGGTTCTCCGCTCCCTCGGCATGACGGCCATGCTGAGCACGCTTCTGCGCCTTCTCACCGTGCGCGCCCAGCTCCCGTGGAACCAGAGGCCCGCAGACAGCCATCTCCCCTTCGCCTGCCTCGCCTTTGCCATAGCCCTCTGGCTCAACGCCAGCTTCCTCCAGCGCCGCCTTGCCAACTCCCACCAGCGCGAGCCCGGCCTCCTCACCATCGCCTCCCTCTGCGCCTCCATCGCAGCAGCCACTGGCCTCTCTTTCTGGCTTCACGGTTGGGCTTTGCTCGCCACATGGAGCCTCTCAGGAATCCTCGTCTTCCTCGCGGGCCTCGCCACCAACGAACGCAACCTGCGCCTGGCTGGGGTCGCCCTTCTTCTCTTCGCCGTCATTCGCCTCGTCTTCTTCGATGTCTGGCAGCTTGAAGAGACCGCCCGCTACCTCTCCCTCATCGGCGTAGGCATCGCCCTGCTCGGCGTAAGCTTCCTCTACTCCCGCTACGCCGAGCGCCTCAAAGAGTACCTCTAGAAAAATGACTTGTGCCTCATAGAGTGGGTCGCGCGGAGCACACAAACCGGATTTCTCTGAAAAGAGGAAACAGATCTCTCCGCTTCGGTCGAGATGACGGACAACGTGGCCGAGATGACCGACAGAGTGGCGAGTGGCTACTTGTAGCGAAGGGCTTCGATGGGTTCAGGTCGCTGCCTTCCACGCGGGAAGGATGATTCTCACGCATTTCTGAAAGGTAGTACTTTACTCAATCAACCCCGTCATTTCGACCGACCGAAGCGAAGCTACGGAAGCGGAGAAATCTGCTTTTGCCATGTGCCAAAGCACATCGGATCGCGCTTTGCGCGATGACAGAAGCAGAGCTCTCCGCTCTGCTACGGGATGACAAATAGAATCCGTAATCCACCCTTAAAACAAAAAGCCCCGGCACATGCCGGGGCTGTCGTAAATCCGAACAATTACGTCGTAGGTTCCAGAACAATCGACTCCGAACCAGAGGGCACAGGTGCCGCCGCGTCATTCGGTCCGGGCTTGCGGATGTCGATGCCGCCCTTGAAGAACGCGCCATCCTCGATGCTGATGCGCGCGGCGATCACATCGCCCGTGAGCGAACCTTCGCTGCGAATGTCCACACGGTCGGAGGCCTGGCAGTTGCCGCGCACCTTGCCGAGAACGACAATCTCGCGCGCAAGAATATTCGCTGCAACCTGTCCATTACGGCCCACCGTGACGCGGTTCCCAGGAAGGTTGATCGCGCCTTCAACGCGACCATCGATATAAAGCGATTCGGAGCCCGAGAGCTCTCCCTTGACCATCAGCGACTTGCCGATCGTAGCCTGGTCGCCCGGAGCAGGAACTGCGGAAGAAGAGGCAGGTGAACCGGTCGAAGGACGGGGTGAGGTGGTGGTTTCAAAGCTGGAGGCCGGCTTGGCGGCAGAGCGGATTGGCTCGGGCGTAGAAGGAGTGGTTGGGCCTGCGCCAGGAGTATTCGGTTTCCACATAATAAGATCAGTTCCTTTCGGCGGTCGTTTCAGCTGCTGCTATCAGCTTGATACTACGCCGTGAAAGCGTGTGGAGATGCGGTCTTCGCGAACTTTGCACCCAGGAATCTACTTCGCTCACAGCACCCGGAAGAAAGTGGCCTGGACCGGCACAAATGTCCCCTTGCATCGGAAGAAATAACCCAGTAATCTGCGCCGCATGCAGACCTTTCGCCGTGCTTCTGTGCACCTGCTCCTCCTTTGCTCACTTCCCACCCTCGCCGCCACCAAAGTTCACACCGTTGTTCTGGGTTCCGTGAAAAAAGTACCCTACGTCGCCTCCGACGTCGCTCGTGAAGACAAAACCGACGAAGCAGGCACGCTCAAAGTCCGCCCCCTTCTCGTCGACACAAAACTCAAGGAATGGACCACCGGCGAAATCCACGAAGTAACAGAACGCACCTTCGTCGTCCGCCGCGTCCTCCACGTGAATGACACACTCCCCAGCGAGAAATCCGCCCATTGGGTATGGCAGCCGGGCCCATGGCTACTCGTCGACCGCACCTCCGGCCGCGTCAGCGCCCTGCACCTGCCGGACTTCGACGCCAGCGTCAGCGAGGTCTCCTGGTACCGCGACTACGGCGCCTACTGCGGCGTAAAGACCACAGCCCGCAGCGGTGGTCTCGTCGCCGACGTCTGGCAGATCGGAGGCCGCAAAGCCGCGCTGCAAAAGGTCATCGGCAAATGGCCGCAGGACGAGCGCGTCCGCCCCGTCTGCGCCACACCACAGTGGCAACGCGAACCCATGCGCGTCACCCTGAAGCCCACCGACGGCCCAGCGATGAGCTTCGACGTCATAGGAACGAGCGCCGCCCTGATCGAAGACGGCGACGCCGAAGAAAACTGAACCCGCTTAGGGTGCCCCATGTCCCGTTTCTGGGACATGGGTATGCGCAAAGCGCATCGTTCGCTCGAAGAGCGACCTAGACCTCCACATCTCCGACAAGCGTACGATTTTCCTATGGAACTCGATGCCCTCCTCAAAGAAGCAGAGATCGCCCACGGCCACCTCTGCGCAGGCCAGGTCCTCGGCGTTCGCATGGCCATGCACGCCTGCGATCTGCTCCAAATCACAGAGCCGCGCAGCAAAGACCGCAAGCGCCTCGTCACCTTCGTCGAGATAGACCGCTGCGCCACCGACGCCATCGGTGTCGTCACAGGTTGCCGACTCGGCAAGCGCGCCCTTAAGTTCGTGGACTGGGGAAAGATGGCCGCCACCTTCGTAGACCTCTCCCTCACCCGCGCTCCAGACACCTACGGCGGCGTCCGCGTCGCCGCTCTTGAAAGTTCAAAAGATATCGCCCGCCAACGCTTCCCCGAGATCGAACCGAAGAACCTGCAGCAGATGACGGCCTACCGCGAACTCTCCGACGCCGAACTCTTCTCCGTGGAGTGGGTCGAAGTACGGCTGCCCGCAAACGAGTTTCCGGGTTACAAAGGCGGACGCGTCTCCTGCGCCCTCTGCGGCGAAGGGATCAACTACGACCGCGGTCTTCTGCGGGGTGACGAGCTCCTCTGCGGTGGGTGCGCCGCTCCGGAATCGCGTTATTACAAAGTGGTCAAACCGTGATTCGCTACGCCATCTCAGACCGTTCGCAGTATCCGGGGGATGAACAGGATCGGCGCACCGCCCTCGTACAGCAGGCAGAACGCCTCTCCAGGGCCGGAGTGGACTTCTACCAGATCCGCGAGAAAGATCTCGGAGGCTCCGATCTGATCCTGCTCGTGGAGGCAGTCCTGGTCGCAGCACGCGGCGCGGGGAAGATGAAAGTTCTTTTGAACGGCTCAGAAGAAGACACCCTCACCGCAGGTGCGGACGGTGTACATCTCTCCTCAAACCGTGCCGACGCAATCGTAGAAAGCGGCCTCATCGTCAGCGTAGCCTGCCACTCGCTCGAAGACATCCGATCCGCTAATGCAAGGCTGCGACACTTCGCTCTCTTCAGCCCGGTCTTCGGAAAGGGCGCTCTGGAAGGTGTGGGGCTCAGTGCCCTGCGCGACGCAGCGGAAGTCGGCGAGATGCCCGTACTCGCTCTCGGCAACATCACCCCAGCTAACGCGCAGGCATGTATTGACACAGGTGCGGCGGGGATCGCTGGCATCCGGATGTTTTTATAGCCACGTCCAAATGCGTCATGATTCGTAAATTAAAATCCGGTGAATTTCGCATCTACTCGCGGTCGGTCGATAAGAAGACAGGCAAGCGAAAGAACCTGGGCACATTTCCCACGCGCGAAAAGGCGCAGGAGCATGAGCGGGCGATCCAGTATTTCAAGCACGGGTAGCTCATAACTCCAGAGAAGTCGTCCTAGTTCAGAATGAGATCACTTCTGGCACACCGTGCAGAAGTGTGTCGATCGCCCGCCCACCGTGATCTTCTTGATCGGCGTCTTGCAGACAAGGCATGGCTGCCCCGTCCGCATATACACCTTATGCTCCAGCTGAAAGAATCCGCGCACTCCATCAGCATCCACATAGTCCGAGACCGACGACCCACCCAACTGAATCGCATGCTTTAGAACGTCCTTCAACGCCATGTGTAGCCGCGCCAACTCGGCGCGCGTCAGCCGTCCTGCCTGGCGCTTCGGTCGAACCCCGGCACGAAACAGGCTCTCGTCCGCGTAAATATTCCCCACTCCATGCAGAAGCGACTGATTCAGCAAAGCCGCTTTGATCGGCGTCTTGCGGCCTTTGAAGAGCGCAGTAAAATCCTCCAGACCAATCGTCAGAGGCTCCTGCCCCGTTCCTTCATACATTGTCTCCGGCGCGATCACGGCCAGCCGACCGAAGCGGCGCGGATCGACAAACCGGATCTCCCGCTCATCGTCGAGCGTAAGAATCGCGTGCGTATGCGGCGGGACTTCCACTTCGGCCTTCGAAACCAGCAGACGCCCGGTCATCCCAAGATGCACCGTGAACTGCGCTGGCTTTTTATCCCGCAGAAGATCGAAGACAATCGTCTTTCCCACGCGGTGCACGCGCTCGATCCGTGCGCCCGTCAGTGTTTCTTCAATGAGCGCCGCCGGGGATTTCAGAGGTTCCGGCTTCGTACCCAGGGTGACGTGCTGGACGCGGCGGCCTTGCACACGCTCGTGAACGCCATTGGCAACGGTTTCTACCTCAGGAAGCTCAGGCACTACGCTTCCTCGCTCTCGGACTCTCCCACGAAGTTCAAAACGTCTTCCATCTCGGCACGGGGCAGGCCGGTCAGCGCGGCGAGTTCCTCATCGTCCATGCTTCCGAGAACCAGCGTTCCGACGCCGATCAAAAGCGACTTCTCGCGTGGTGACAGGGCCGCAATAAAGGGAAGAACCTGGTTCGGCTGCGGCGCCAGCATCTTGGAGTGCAGTGCCGCTACCTCTTCCGGTGTAGAGCCCAACTGCGTGTCGTAGTCGATCTGCATACGATTTTCCACGAGGTTGAGCGCGTTGGGCAGAAAGACGTAGGCGTTGAAGGCGAGTTCCTGGTTCATATCTTCCTTCCTTCGATGCACGACAGGTCGTGACGCTTCATCTCAGGATAAAATGAAGTGTACGAGGCTGGTTTGGCGTGTGTGCTTCCGCCTGGCCTTGTCGCCTATCTTTATATTCCTGGAGAGTCCCCAATCGTGACGACAAAGAAGACAGCAGTGGTGCTTGGTGCGCAATGGGGCGATGAAGGTAAAGGCAAGATTGTTGATGTTCTGAGTGAAAAGTTCAACGTCGTAGCGCGATATGCCGGTGGACATAACGCAGGCCACACGGTCATCATCAAGGGCAAAAAGTTCGTTCTGCACCTCATTCCCTGCGGCGTCCTTCGTCCGGGATGCAAGGGCGTCATCGGCAACGGCGTTGTGCTAGACCCCGCCGCCTTCCTGGCCGAGGTCAAGATGTTGAAAGAGCAGGGCTTCCCTGTAAAGGACCAGCTTTTTGTCTCAAACCGCGCGCAGGTCATCCTTCCCTACCACCGCATGATCGAACTCGCGGCGGAGACAGCACCGGGACGCACGAAGATCGGCACCACCCGCCGCGGCATCGGTCCTGCGTACGAAGACAAGATTCACCGCAACGGCCTCCGCGTCGTGGACCTGATGAACCCGGCCCTGCTGCGGACGCATATCACCAACGCCTGCCATGAGAAGAACTCCATCGCGCACGCGCTCTTCGGCACCGAACCCCTCAACCCGGCAAAGATCTACGAGGAGTACGCCCGCCTGGCCGACCAGGTAGGTCCGTTTGTTACAGATACGGCTGTTCTTCTGAACAACGCCATCGCCGACGGCGAGAGTGTGATGTTTGAGGGCGCGCAGGGTGCCCTTCTGGACGTCGACCACGGCACGTATCCCTTCGTCACCTCCTCTTCTTCCACCTCGGGCGGTGCAGTCACCGGAAGCGGCGTCAGCCCCACGGCCATTGGCACCGTTATCGGCGTCACGAAAGCCTACGTCACCCGCGTCGGAGAAGGCCCCTTTCCCACCGAGGACATGACCCAGTACGGCGAAGAGCTTCGGGAGCGCGGACAGGAGTACGGCGCAACCACCGGTCGCCCGCGCCGCTGCGGCTGGCTCGATCTGCCCCTCCTCCGCTACAGCAACATGGTCAATGGAACTGAATGGCTGGTGATTACCAAGCTGGATGTTCTGGATTCCATGGACGAGATCCCGGTCTGCACCTCGTATGAGATCGACGGCAAGATGACCGACCTCATTCCTGCGGATGTCCGCGGATTCGAATCCATCGTACCCATCTATACCAAGCTTCCCGGATGGAAGACCTCCACTGAGGGCATCACCGAGTTCGACAAACTTCCCCAGGCGGCGCAGGATTATCTGCGTTTCCTCGAACGTGAGTCCCGCGCGAAGATCGGTATGGTCTCCACGGGCCCGGATCGGGAACAAACGATCACCATGCCAGACTTTACCGCGGCAATCGGATAGGCTGATCACTATGGTGACGTTCACGGTTCGGATGAAGTTTGCAATGGAAGACCACGACGAGGTCGAGCGTGTCTTGCGGGCACTGACCGCAGAGACACGCAAAGAACCTGGCTGCGTCAGCTATATCTGCCACTTCGTGGATGGAGACGCCGAAACGGTCTTCATCTACGAGCAATATCGCGACCAGGCGGCAGTAGAGGCACATCGCCAATCACCGCACTTTGAGAAGTACGCCGTGGGCGGTCTCTACCAGATGATGAAGCTCCGCGAGATCGAAAACCTCGCCGCTGTCTCCTGAGGCAGGCCGCTTCCAAGGGCCGAAAGGCATCTTAATCTTCAGAATGTTCTACGATTTTGACGAGAGCACTTTTGCTTCGCTAGTATCCCGGATACCGATGGCAAGGTTTTTTCATCGACGAGCATGGCTTACGGTAGCGGCGGCAATGCTGCTTGTCGCAGTCCCGTCGCATGCCTTTCTGACCCATGGAAAAGGCAGTCGCAAGAAGAGCGATACCAGGGCCATCCAGGCCTTGGAAAATGAATGGAACGCCGCCCTGATGCACGGAGATGCTTCCGCCATGTCACCGATTCTTGCCGATGATTTTCTCGGCGTTTCAGCGAATGGAACTCTCACGGACAAGGCCCAGTACCTGAAACGTGTCTCCGCTGGCCGATATGTCTTTAGAAAGATCGACGTGGAAGACTCGAAGACACGCCTGCATGACGACACGGCTATTGTTGTTTCCCTGGCGGAGATCGAGGCAACCATGGAAGGCATTGAACTGGCTGGAAAATATCGCTACACGCGCGTCTATCGCCGCATCCCGACCGGTGGTTGGAAGTTGATCAACTTTGAGGCAACACGCGTCTCCGGAGCGGGCGAAGGAGACCTGCGCGGCGGAGTCCCCATCAAACCACCAACGCGTTAAAAACAAAGAGCCTCGGCCCAGGCCGAGGCTCTTTTCGTTATGGGGAATCGACTAAGCAATACGTTGTTTGAAAGCCATGGAGCCGCTCAGTCGCTGCGTCTGCATACGCTGGGCTGCCGGCATGTTGAGACCGAGCAAACGACGTCCCAAAGACCGGGTCATACCGGTAATGTGGGCGTCTTCGCCTTCCATCTGAGCAATAGCCAGAAGTGAGAATGGCTTAAGTGAAGCAGCAGGCATTGCTGCCTCGGGAGCGTTTGTTTGAGCGAATTCTGAGTTCCGCTTTATTTTCCGCATGTGGTGCTCCTAGCATTTAGAACGCATAACGAGAGGTAAATCTTCCCCGGCAGCGCGAGTCATCGATTGATTGTGCGTCGGGCGCGGCTGAAGTCTCAGTTCTCAGCCACTGCGAATAGGATGACACTTCTGTGGGATGAAGTTGCCCTTTTTAAGCTGCTCTGGTGTCGGAGATTGCCCGCCGCAAGCGCTTCCAGGTCATGTCCAGCGTCTCGGGAAGGACGCGCGTCTCCGAGATCACAGACATGAAATTCGAATCTCCCACCCACCGCGGAAGCACGTGCATGTGGATATGTTCCGCCACGCCCGCGCCAGCAGCCTCGCCCAGGTTCATGCCAAGATTGATGCCGTTCGGTTTGTAGGTTGCCCGAAGCGCCGTCTCCGCCCTCTGCGTCAGCCGTATCATCTCCTCCGCCGCGGCGACAGGAAGCGCTGCCAACGACTGGAGATGCTGGTACGGAATCACCATCAGGTGGCCGCTGCTGTAGGGAAAGGCGTTGAGCACCAGAAAGCAAAACTCGGCACGGAGAAGGATGTGACCGGGAGCCTCGGCTTCTTCTGGAGGCATGCCCTGCTCGATCGCCCAGTTGGCGGAGTCGATCAGGTTACAGAAGACGCAGCCGCAGTCTCCGGGCCATGCAGTCAGGGCCTTCGGAACGCCCTTCCGACCGGCCGGGCCGCTGTCCGTGATGTACGCGTATCGCCACGGCGTCCAGAGCCTGTCCATGCTCTACTTCCGCTTCCAGGAGACGCCGTCTTTGCCGTCTTCGATCAGAATGCCCTTCTCCGCGAGCTCCTTGCGGATCGCGTCGGCGCGGGCGAAGTTTCGCTGCTTCTTGGCGAGCGTGCGTTCGTCCACCAGCTTCTGAATATCCTCTTCGGAGAAACTCGAAGACGCAACCAGATCCGGTGCGGCTTCACCCAGGCGGCCCTCGGCTTCAGCCCATGCCAGAGCATCGCGCGTCACCTTATGGTCACGGTCCGTGAGGACGTCGAAAATGGAATCGAAGCGGGCGAGAAGGTTGCGGACGGCCGCGACGTTTCCGGCGAGGAGAGTTCCTGTATCCGCTGCAGAGTTCGCCGCGCGCACGAGATCGAAGATCGCAGCGCGGGCCTCAGCCGTGTTCAGGTCATTGGAAAGGGCCGCATCAAAGACGCGCAGCTTCTCCATCGTAAGGGCGGTAAGCCCTGCATCTTCGCCCGCAGCAAACTCCGTCTTGTCCAAACGCCGTACGAATGTGCGCAGACGATCAATGGCGTTGGCCGACTCCGTCAGACCCTCGAAAGTGAAGTTCATCTGGTGGCGATATGGCACTGAAAGCAGCAGAAACCGAATCGCGGAGGCGCGGTACCCCTTCAGCAGAAGGTCGCGCAAGGTGTAAAAATTCCCCTCCGACTTCGACATCTTCTTGCCTTCCACCAGCAAAAAGCGAACATGAAACCAATGATTCGCCAGAGGCACGTGCGAAGCGGCCTCCGACTGGGCTATCTCGTTCTCATGGTGCGGAAACGTAAGATCTTCGCCACCGGCGTGCAGATCGAAGGTCGGGCCGAGATGCTTCATCGCCATGGCGGAGCACTCGATATGCCAGCCCGGGCGACCGATGCCGAGCGACGTATCCCAGCTATGCTCGTTCGGCTTCACAGCCTTCCAGAGAGCGAAGTCGCGGGCTGCGTCTTTCTCGTACTCATCCACATCGACGCGCGCGCCGTCTTCGATCCCATCAAAATCTTTTTTGGAGAGCTTACCGTAGTCGGGAAAGCGCGCGATGCGAAAGTACCAGGAGCCGTCTTCCGTCTTATACGCAATGTCTTCCGACGCAAGCTTTTCAATCAACTTAACCATGTCGCCGATATTCTCGGTGGCGCGGGCGATGATCTCCGGACGCTGCACGCCGAGTGCGTCCATATCTTCAAAAAAAGCGCGCTCAAACTTCGCGGTGTACTCGCTGATGGGCATATTGGCCGCGGCGGCGTTTCGGATGATCTTGTCGTCCACATCTGTAACGTTCATGACATGCTTCAGCTTCATGCCCTTCAGGGCGGCGAAGCGGCGCAGAACATCCACGTGGAGAAACGTCCGAAAGTTGCCGATATGGCCGTAGTCGTAGACGGTTGGCCCGCAACAATACATGCGCAGCTCGTTGTCATGCTGCGGCACAAGCGCTTCCACGCGGCCGCCCAGGGTGTTGAAGAGGTCGATTGCCATCCGGTGTTGCTTACCCTCAAGACTTGCGCGCGTGCCGGAAGGTTTCCCTGCAAAAAAGATCGTTGCCGCCGCAGTACTGTGCCTAGTGGTGATTTTAGCCCACGCAAACTATCCGAGACGCTGCTGCGGCGCGGCATTCAATCCCGAAGCCGCAAAATCGCCTGCAACAAAGCGTGGCCATGCCGCTGCAGCGATCATCGCCGCATTGTCCGTCGACAGCGCAAGCTCCGGAAAGTGGACGGCGATGCCCTTTTCCTCAGCCAGCGAGGTCATCGTGGACCGAAGCTCCCGGTTCGCCGCGACTCCTCCCGAAACGAGAATCGTCCGCACGTCAAAATGCTCCGCCGCCCGCAGCGTCTGCTTCGCCAGGTTGCCGACGACGGCGTGCTGAAAGCTGGCCAGCAGGTCGAGCGTCTGCTGATCCAGAAGAGACACGGCCTCCGCTGGCTTCAGGTGTGCGAACTCGGCCCGCCGCGCGTCGATGGCAGGCTTCATCCCATGCGTCTCGACATACCGCAGAACGGCGGTCTTGATGCCAGAAAAAGAAAAGTCGAAAACAGGCCCGGCGTCCGGGTCGGCCCCACGATGCTTGATCTCCGCAAATCGAAACGGCACAGCCTTGGGATTCCCGTGGGTTGCAAGCGTGTCGATCCACGGGCCGCCGGGATAACCAAGACCGAGGAGCTTCGCCACCTTGTCATAGGCCTCACCCGCAGCGTCGTCTACCGTCCGGCCCACGTTGCGGTAGTGCCACGTGCCAGCACGCTGCTCCGCCAGATACAGATGCGTGTGCCCGCCCGAAACCACGAGCGCGAGCACCGGCACTTCCTTCTCTGATTCCCTGACTCGCTGACCTGCTGACTCGCTGACCTGCATCAGCACGGCATGAATGTGGCCTTCAAGGTGATTGACCGCCACCAGCGGTTTATTGAGCGCGAACGCCAGCGATTTCGCAAAAGAAATCCCCACCAGCAGCGCCCCCGCCAGCCCCGGTCCCGAAGTGACAGCAATCGCGTCCAGATCGCCGTACTCCACGCCGGCCTTCGCCATCGCTTCCCGAACCACCGGTGTGATGCTGCCACGATGCTCGCGCGAAGCCAACTCCGGCACCACGCCTCCGTACAATGCGTGCATCTGCATCTGCGAAGCGACGACATTGGAAAGCACTTCCCGGCCGCCGCGCACCACGGACGCAGCCGTCTCGTCACACGAGCTTTCAATGCCGAGAATAAGTCCGCCTGGGCGCATCTGACTATAGTAGTGGACGAAATGAGTACAGCGAGTCAGCAGGTCAACGAGTCAGCGAGTCAACAGAAAGCCGCTCTCCGCGTCGTCGAGCGGCTGCGTGGGGCAGGATTTCTCGCCTATTTTGTCGGTGGATGCGTGCGCGATCTCCTCATGGGCCACGAGCCCAAGGACTACGATGTCGCCACGAACGCGCGCCCAGATGCAGTGATGAAGCTCTTCCGCCGCACCTTCCCTGTCGGCGCGCACTTCGGAGTGGTAATCGTCTGCGACGACAACGACACACAGACCGAGGTGGCGACCTTCCGCGCCGATGGAGCCTACGAGGACGGACGGCGACCCACAGAGGTCCGCTACGCCGACACGCCGCAGGTCGACGTCCTGCGCCGCGACTTCACCATCAACGGCATGATGATGGACCCCGTATCGGACGAGGTGCTGGACTTCGTTGGTGGCCGCGACGATCTGGAAGCGAAGATCCTCCGCGCCATCGGCACACCGCAGGTCCGCTTCGAGGAAGACAAGCTCCGCATGCTGCGCGCTGTGCGTTTCGCCGCGCGCTTCGGCTTCTCCATTGAGCCCAAAACCCTGCAGGCAATCCAGGCGCAGGCCTCCACCATCAACCAGGTCAGCAACGAACGCGTTCGCGACGAAATCACGCGCATGTTGACAGAAGGCCACGCACGGCGAGCCTTCGAACTGCTGGACAAGACGGGCCTGCTGCAGGAAGTTCTCCCCGAAGTCGCAAGGATGAGGGGCGTGCAACAGCCGCCGCAGTTTCATCCCGAAGGCGATGTCTGGGTACATACGCTTCTGCTGCTGGAAAAGCTGGACGCCGGTTGCTCCATGGAACTCGGATGGGCCGCCCTTCTGCACGATGTCGGCAAGCCTCCTACCTTCCGCGCGCCCGATCCAACGCACGCCAAGCCGCGCATCCGCTTCGACGGCCACGCCGAGATCGGCACCACCATGGCCCGCGCCATCTGCAACCGCCTGCGCATGTCCAACGACGAGACCCAGCAGATCTGCCTTCTCGTCGCCAACCACATGCGCTTCGGCGACGTGATGCAGATGAAGCCCGCGACCCTGAAGCGCTTCTTCCGCCTTCCCAAATTCGACGAACACCTCCGTCTGCACTGGATGGACGCCTCTTCGGCGCACGGCGACCTGCGTCTCTACGACTTCGCCAAACAACAGTACGAAAACGCTCCACCGGACACCATCAAGCCCGCGTTATTTCTGACCGGACGCGACCTGATCGACGCTGGCCTGAAACCCGGCCCCCGCTTCAAACTTCTGCTGGAGGCCATCGAAGACGCGCAACTGGAGGGACGGATTGCGACAAAAGCCGAAGCGATCAATCTTCTTCGCGATCTTCTGGCGTCCAATCCCTCATGAGCGAAATCATCATCGTCGGCGCGGGTGTCGCAGGGCTCTCCGCAGCAGTACATCTCGCAGAGGCAGGCTATGCCGTCACCGTGCTCGAGGCGAGACATCGCGTAGGCGGACGCATCCATTCGGTGGAAGCCGGGGGCATCGTCGTCGAAACAGGCGCGGAGTTCGTGCACGGCCTTCCACCCGACATCTTCACCTGGTTGCGTGAAGAAAACCTGGAGCACTACGAACTCGACGGCGAAGATCTGGTCTATGGCGATGAGGCTGGCCTGCATCCCCAGGAAGAGGGCGATGCCGAAGAGGAGTCGCCCCTGGATCTTCTGGAAGAGATGACGGCGTGGAGCGAGATGCATCCGCACATTGACATGACCTTTGCCGAATATCTCGCACAGGAAGGCGTGAATCCTGAAGACGCGGCGGGGGCCATCGGATACGTCGAAGGATTCAACGCGGCAGACCACCGCGCAATCAGCATTCGTTCGCTGGCTCTTCAACAGCGCGCCGAAGACGCCACCGAAGGCGACCGCCTCTTTCATCTGCGCGGCGGTTACTCGCGCCTGGCCGAGGCCATGGCGGCGAAGCTCATCGACATCGGCGGCAAAATCAAACTCGGCGTCATCGTGGATCGTATTGCGTGGTCGCGCGGCTCGGTGATGCTCCACGCGAGGAACGACAGACAGTTCGTGGGGCGGGCCGCCCTGGTGACGCTTCCACTCGGCCTTCTACAAAAGTCGTCCGTGACCTTCGACCCCGAACCGATAGAGTTTCTTCGGGAGGCGGAGCGCATGCGAATGGGCGATGTCTGCCGCATCTCAATGGTCTTCCGCACGCGCTTCTGGGCTGAAATACAGCACGCGCGGTTTCACACGCTACAGAACCTCTCTTTCCTCTTTCCTGAGAAGCGGCGCGTCCCCGAGGGTCCTGCCTTTGAGGTCTTCTGGACGCCCTTTCCCTCGCTCGACCCTGTCGTGACGGCCTGGGCGGGTGGCCCTGCTGCGACAGCTTTCGCCAACATGGATCCGGGCCAGATCGCCGAGGTCGCCGTGCGCAATCTCGCACACGCTCTCGGCGTTCCCGCCCAAGCCGTCCAGCAGGAGCTTCTTGGCTACGCAACGCACGACTGGACCAACGATCCATTCGCCCACGGAGCCTACAGCTACGTCGCGGCAGGTGGAGCGGATGCCTCCGAACGCATGACCCATCCCGTCGAAGGCACACTCTTCTTTGCCGGGGAACACACCGACGTTACCGGGCACTGGGGGACGGTGCATGGAGCGTTACGCTCCGGCGTACGCGCCGCGAAACAGTTGATCGAGATCTATCCCGTGGTGCGCTAAATCCCCAAATCTTTTTCTTTTGACACCGATCAGTGCCAGGAATAGGCTGCAGAAGGTAGGCGAATAAAAGGCGAATATGGACAATGCGTTATTTCCGATCCTGAGACAGGCTCCAGTAGCCATTGCAAAGATGGCCGCCGAGAGCGACTGGCTCGACGCAGGGCATGACGTCGAGTTCCGTTCCCTCGGTGTAAAGTCCATTCTGAACAAATCGGTCTCGAAGCGGCTGAAGTGGATGGTCTGGAGCATCAACCCCTATCGCGGTTGCGAGTTCGGCTGTTGCTACTGCTACGCACGCTACACGCACGAGTTCATGGAGCTTCGCGACCCCGAGGCCTTCGAACGCAAGATCTTTATCAAGCAGAACGCGGCGTGGCTGCTGGAACAGGAGTTGCGCCGCAAGGAGAAGCGCGGCACGATCCAAGAGGAGATCGCGCTCGGAACTGCCACCGACCCGTGGCAGCCCATCGAACGCAGGGAGCGCGTCACGCGATCTCTGCTGGAGGTCATGGCGAAGCGCTCCGGTCTGCGCCTGGGGGTTGTCACAAAGTCCACGCTGATCGAGCGGGACCTCGACCTCCTGCGCGAGATCAACACCAGGAGCACACTCGTGGTTCATCTGACCATCACAACTCCTGACGCAGATCTAGCGCGCAAGCTGGAGCCCCGCGCTCCGCGTCCCGATCTGCGTATGCGCACCGTGCGGCGGCTGCGTCAGGCTGGAATCCGGATCGGCGTGCTGAATTCGCCCCTTCTACCCGGCATCACCGACACGCCGGAGGCGATCGATGCCATGGCCAAGTGGAGCGCCGAAGCGGGTGCCAGCTTCTTCGCCGCGCAGCCTCTCTTCCTCAAGAGCTGCTCGCGCCCAACGTACTTCGACTTCGTGAAAGAACACTTCCCTGCCCTGGAGAACGAGTACGCGGAGCGCTTTCGCACAATGGACTTCGCCGCAGGCCCGTATCGCGAGCGTCTGCGTGCCCTCGTAGCCGCATCCTGCCGCAAGTACCATCTCAACGAACGCAGCAGCGATACCCTGTTGACGCGCGACGTCGGCGACACGAAGAAGCCCGTGCAGGGCGAACGCATCCCAGTGCAACAGCGGCTCTTTGCCTGAATCTTCCATTGAAGCGTTGAAGCCATACACTGGAAGCTCATGCTTCGCTCCGTTGCAGCAACGCGTTACGTTCTGGCCCTCCGCGAGGGCGGATCTCTGCCCGCCATCGTGGAGGCCGACGACCTTGGCCTCTACGTCGTGAAGTTTCGCGGCGCTGGACAGGGTGCGTTGGCGCTTGTCGCCGAGCTCGTCGCCGGTGAGATCGGTCGCGCCCTCGGCCTCCGCGTACCGGAAGTCGTCTTTGTCGAAGTCGATGCCGTCTTCGGCCGCAGCGATCCCGATGCCGAGATTCGCCACTTACTCAAAGCCAGCGTCGGCCTGAACCTCGCACTCGACTATCTCCCCGGCTCGACCATGTTCGATCCAGCCGCGGGCGACGCGGCCTCTGCGGAGATCGCCTCGATGGCCGTCTGGTTTGACGCCTTCGTCCAGAACGTCGACCGCACCGCCCGCAACGCCAATCTGCTGATGTGGCACAAGCAGATCTACTTCATCGACCACGGCGCGGCGCTCTTCTTCCATCACAACTGGGAGACCGCCGAAGAGAAACTCACCTCTCCCTTCGCGGCCAGCCAGCATCACGTCCTGCTCCCTTGGGCAAGCGGGATCGCAAGCGCCGGAGCCAGGGCAAAGACCATCCTCACGGCAGATCTGTTGCATGAGATTCTTGCGATGGTTCCCGATGCATGGCTTGAAACACCCGCAGCCTCTGCGACCATACGACACGAGGCGTACATCGATTACCTGACGCGCCGCCTTGCCGCATCGGCGATCTTCGAAGAGGAGGCGGTCCGTGCCCACCAACGCCTCATTTGATTACGCCGTCCTCCGCGTCGTGCCGCGCGTGGAGCGGCAGGAGTTTGTGAATATCGGCGTCATCGTCTTCTGCTTGGAGAAGCGCTACCTCGCCGCGAGGGTGCATGTAGACGAACAGCGCCTTCGCGCCCTCTGGCCCTCCCTCGACATCGCCATGGTGCAGCAACACGCAGAAGCCGCCGTACGTATCTGCGAAGGCGACCCCACCGCCGGTCCCATCGCGAAGCTCTCCCAACGCGAACGCTTCCACTGGCTCATCTCGCCACGCAGCACGGTGATCCAAACTTCCGCAGCTCATACCGGTGTGTGCTCACAGACGGATGGTGTACTGGAGAGATTGTTTGTGCAGCTGGTCAGTTAGTAGGCTCACGCTTTATCTAATCACTGCGAAGAGGTTCGTAGACTTCCATGCCTCGCAGCGGCGATGCGTACTCCGAGATCTGGTAGTTCTGCCGTATGTACTGGCAAACAGGTTGGAACGGCTGATACGAATGCTTCACGGTGGGCGCGTACGGTGCCTTGAATACATCCCTAACTGCCACGCGCTGGTTTTCCGGATCAATGACGCATGCCCCTTGCCAGCCCCGAGCCAGAAGAAGAAGACGCATTGGATTGCGCTGCATATCTTCGATTTTTTCTTTTGAGAAGTCGTTAGATGTCAGCAGAACTCCCGGATAACGACCCGAGAAAATCTTTATGCCGCGTTCTGGGGGATGAAGACGAATGCTCGCCCCGAAGGGTGCAAGAAGCGCGGTTCGGTCCGGAAGCGGCTTGCCCTTAGGAGGCTCAACAGGAAGATACATCTTGCGGATTTTCTCGCCTCCCAGTTCCGGGCCGTGCATTCGAATCTCCATCCATTGATAGAGGCTCGCGACTCTTGGATATCGCTTTGGCTGCGCAGCCATCTCATGAAAAGGCACGGCGAGTGTTTTATCTTGCCATACCGAGGAGAGATAAAGGAAACCAAGTAAGGCAAACATTGGCAGTGTAGCGAGGCGGAAGAAGCCTTTGTACTGTGCAAAGACCGCCATGACCGCCAGGGTGGCACCAAGGGTGTTGATGAAGATATGTCCGGGGTCACAGCGCCCCATACCCGCCGGCATTGTGACCAGCGCGAGAATCAAGAGGTAGACCAGAGGGTGATCGAGTTGCTTGTTCCGGTACGCTGCAACGGCAATGGTCCCGGCGAAGACGATATAGAGCAGAACGATGACGCTGGTCAGGCTGAAAAGGAGAGGAAAGTTCAGCACTCCGCGACCGATCCTCATAAGATATTTGAACTCCCCGAGCTCCCATCCAAGAGCAATCGCCGCTATGGAGAACAGGCAAAATACGGCAAGCGCCGGATATAGGCACTTGCGCAGAGTGCGCTGGCAGAGAGCGAAGTAGAGAACAGTTCCGACCATGAACTGGATACCCTGCTCGGGAGAGAAGAGGAGTACTAGAGTTGCGCCGACTCCAGCAACAGAGAAAACCAGAAAAGGATTCCTACCCGACCGGTACGCACGTTCCACCCAGAGCGCGAGGACGATTGAACCGAGAAAACGGGTGGGAGTGTATTGCATCCCTTCGCCCTGAATCGCAAAAAAGAAGAACCCCGTGATGAGGAGAAAAATACTTCTGGCGCGGGGAATCGCGCCAGTTGTCCAATCGACCGCTTTCCAAATGAGGTACACGCCAGCAATGGACTCAAGCGTCCAGATTGCGAAGTAGGCATCGGCGTAGAGCATGCCGGTAAGGCGCACAAGAAAGACGACCGGATAAAACATGAGGGGACCGTAAAGGAAGTCGAAATCCCGATAAAGTGCTTGTCCAAGCCTGTAGTTCTCATACTGTGGAATAAAGAAGTAGAAGGCTTCCTGAACCCCGCCACGTTCGCGCGTGCAGACCCAGAGCAGAACACAAGCTCCGGCTACGGCAAGCGAGACAAGAACGGGGAGCCTAAGCGAAAAAGACGCCGCACGTTGAACGGGAACCGGCGTGGGAAGGGAAAGTCCAAATCCTCGCGCGAAGACGCCAAAGGCTAACGAAAATATCAACAAAATCGCGATCCCGGCGGAGGTGTTGTAGCCCAAAAGATACGCTTCTGAAAGGGAAGGCTTGACTGGGATAAAGTATGGAACAGTAAACAGGATGGAAAACCCAGCGACGAGAAAAAGCACCACGGACCACGCGGGCCTTGGTTGCAACTTGATTCGCTCCACCCCTTCACCTCGCTCCAGCAAAGCATAACAGGCTAAGATCTGGGCCTCGCCGTCAGTTATGCACTGGCATTGGCCCTTCTTAGAGAGATACGGAAACGCAGGTCCGTCAAGGAAGTAGACAAGCAAAGACGCCCAGTCAGATAGACCGGGCGTCTTTCCGTGAAGATCACCTACTTCTTACCCGTATAGCTCACACGCCAGATCGTCTTGGCCCCATCTTCCACCACAAGCAGCGAACCATCCTTGGCAACCGTCACACCCACCGGACGCCCCCAGACCTGGCCATCCGGCGTAAGGAAGCCCGTGAGGAAGTCTTCATACTCGCCGGTAGCTTTGCCGTTTTTCACGATGGCGTGCACGACCTCGTATCCGGCGCGATTCTTGCGGTTCCAACTACCGTGTTCGGCGGCGAAGATGTCTCCCGTGTAGTTCGAAGGGAACATGCTGCCGTTGTAGAAGAGCATCTCCAGCGAAGCCATATGCGGCTGCATCAGGATGTCGGGGGTGATGACCTTCGACTTCAACTCAGGATGCTTGCCAGCGTGGCGCGGATCCTGCTGCTGGCCCATGTAGAACCACGGCCATCCGTAGAAGCCGCCCTCTTCAACGTGCGTGATGTAGTCGGGCACGAGGTGATTGCCCAGGCGGTCGCGCTCGTTGGTGGAGCACCAGAGCTGGCCGGTGGTTGGGTTGATGGCCTCACCTACGCAGTTCCGAATGCCATAGGCATAGATCTTGGTGAACTTGCCGGTCGGGTTGTACTCCAGCACATCGGCGCGGTGAAACTCCTTGGGATTGGGTACGATCTTCCCAGTGCACTGACCACGGTCGAAGGTACCGTCCACGGCCTTGTTCGTTCCGCCGTCGCACATCTCAGTGTCGTCGACGTTCGAACCCGAACCCACCGAGACGAACATCCTGCTGCCGTCCTTGGAGAAGACTACATCGCGCGTCCAGTGGCCGCCGCCGCGAAGCTGTGCGTATCCGGGAAGCGTCTGCACGACGGTCTCCGGCGCGCCGGAGGCCTTCATGTCTCCGGCCTTATAGGCGAATCGTACGACCGAGGTAGTGTTAGCGACGTACACCCACTTGGGATTCACCGCCGGGTAGAAGTTGATGCCGAAGGGGTGGTCCAGACCCGTCGCGAAATCCTGGCGCTCAGCGACAGAGCCATCCGCCTTCATGCCGCGAAGGACGATGACTTTGCCTGCCTTGGAATCGGCGAGGAAGAAGTCACCGTTTGGCGCAGTGCGGATCAGACGGGGCTCCGTGAAGCCACCCTGTGCGTAAAGCGATACGGTGAAGCCTTCAGGCGCAATTGGGGTAGCTCCTTCCGGACGTGGAACGACCGAGGGGCCGTTATCGACTGACTCCTCTGGATTGGGTGCGGGAAGATCCTGAACGGTGAGATGGACGCGGGTACCAGGCTTCTGCTGGTTCCAGTCATGGAAGGCGTCCTGTCCGGTGGCGGCGGTCTGCGCCACTGCCTGTAAGGAAACAAGCGGCGAGGCAAGGAGGGCGAGGGCAGCGAGATTCGAGAAGCGCATGATGACTAGCATCCTAGCGCACGCGGCGCGACCCGCGCATCCATCAGGCTACTTAGGTCGCAAAACGGCAAAAGCGGAACGCCTTGGCGTTCCGCTTTGCTGAAGGTATGGTGCAAACTTAGCCGATGACTTCGATGCCCATCGAGCGGGCTGTACCGCGAATGGACTTCATCGCGGTCTCGACCGAGCTGGCATTGAGATCAGGCATCTTCTGGGTCGCGATCTCACGAATCTGAGCCTCGGTAACCTTGCCGACCTTGTCCTTGTTCGGTGTGCCGGAGCCCTTGGCCAGACCGGCAACCTTCTTCAGCAGGACGGCCGCAGGCGGCGTCTTGGTGACGAAGGTGAAGGTACGGTCGGCGAAGACGGTGATGACGACGGGGATCGTAAGTCCCGCCATCTCCGGTGCCTTGGTTCGGTCGTTGAACTGCTTGCAGAACTCCATGATGTTGACCTGCGCCTGACCGAGCGCGGGACCAATTGGGGGCGCGGGCGTTGCCTTGGCGGCCATGACCTGGAGCTTGACGTAACCTGTGATCTTCTTCGGTGCCATTGGTTTCTTCCTTATATGATGGGCCGCGTTTTCCGCCGCAGTCCGGGTTGGTTCGAGTGGCCGCTTCGGCTATCCCAAGGCGGCGGTAGAAGCCACGCAAGCCCGGGAAGTACAAGCCTTCACGACTACTCGACGATCTTGTCTACCTTCGAAAATTCAATCTCTACCGGCGTGGAACGACCGAAGATGGAGACCATGACCTTCAGGGTCTGCTTGTCTTCGTTCACATCGTCGACCGCGCCGTTGAAGTTGGCGAACGGCCCATCGGTGATCTTGACCATCTCGCCCTTTTCAAACTTCACCTTGAGCTTCGGCTTGTCCTTCGAAACATCGGTGCGGAAGATGATGGAGCTGACTTCCTGCTCGGAGAGCGCAACCGGCGAATCTCCGGTACCGAGGAATCCGGTGACGCGGGGCGTGTTCTTGATGGTGTGCCAGAGGTCGTTGTCGAGGTCCATCTCCACCAGCACGTAGCCGGGAAGGAAGACGCGCTCGATGACGTACTTTTTGCCGTTACGGACCTCGGTGACGGGCTCCGTGGGAATCATCACGCGGCCGATCTTGTGCTGCAGACCGTAAGCCTGGATGCGGCTCTCGAGCGACTCTTTGACCTTGCGCTCGAAGCCGGAGTAGGCGTGGATGATGTACCACTTGAATTTTTCGTTGACCGGCGGTGGCAGCGTCTCGGCGCCTTCAACAGCGGGCGCGGGCGTTTCTACTGCGGTTGCTTCTACCGGATTCAGTTCGTCTGCCATGGTGTCCTTCACTTCAGATCTCGTTCGTTCGGTGCACAACATCTTAGTGCTGTGTCAGCTTTTCAAGCAATGCACCTACGGTGTGGCTCGCAATGTAGTCCACGACGGCAAAGTAAGCCGCGAAGACAAACACGGTGACGAGAACGACGATCGTAGTCGACTTGACTTCTGCACCCGTCGGAGTCGAAAGCTTCTTGGTCTCATTGCGGACGTCTTCCAGAAAGGTGCGCAGACGCGCCGGTCCGCTCTTCAGCCGATCCATACCGTCATTGGAAGGTTCCGCCACTGCGATTGCCTTGGCCATATTGCCTCTTTTATTACTTGCGTTGAATCGAAACTGGCAGGGGCGCTCGGATTCGAACCGAGAAGTTCGGTTTTGGAGACCGACAGTTTAACCGTTGAGCTTACGCCCCTGTACTAAAGTTGCTAGTTCTTAGTTTTCAGTTGTTAGAAGGAACCTGACACTAAAAACTAGCAACTAAAAAACTCACAACTACGAACTACTTTGTTTCCCGGTGAGGGGTGTGTTTGCGGCAGAAGTTGCAGAACTTTTTGAACTCAAGACGGCCCGTGGTGGTCTTCTTGTTCTTCGTCGTTGAGTAGTTCCGGTTCTTACAGTCCGGGCACTGAAGAGTGACAATTTCGCGCATGTTGAATCTCCTTCTAACGTGACCAACCACAGCGGTTGGCAAGCAGTCGTGCTGGATTGCTCCTGACACGCCGCGACGCAGGGTTTGACGGCCCCTGCTACCGATTCCTGAGCTGTCTCGCAAAAAGAAGAGCGGTCAGGCCGCACTCTTCCTCTTCCTATTATGCCTGAAGTGGCACTTTCGCTTCTACTACGCCTTCGGGGAGGGAGGGCATTTGCCTCCGCCCTCCCCTCGGTTGATTCTTTACTTGATGATCTCGGAGATGGTTCCAGCGCCTACGGTGCGTCCACCCTCACGGATGGCGAAGCGCAGCCCCTTTTCCATCGCCACCGGCGTGTGCAGCGTGATCTCCAGCGAGATATTATCGCCCGGCATCACCATCTCCGTACCCGCTGGCAGCTTTGCTGAGCCCGTCACGTCCGTAGTACGGAAGTAGAACTGGGGACGGTAGCCGTCGAAGAACGGCGTATGACGTCCGCCCTCTTCCTTCGAAAGAACATAGATCTCGCCCTTGAACGTCGTGTGCGGCGTGATCGATCCCGGCTTGGCCAACACCATGCCGCGCTCCACGTCTTCCTTCGCGATACCGCGCAGAAGAAGACCTGCGTTGTCGCCGGCAAGACCCTCGTCCAGCTGCTTCTTGAACATCTCCACGCCCGTCACCACCGTCTGGCGCGTCTCGCGGAAGCCAACGATCTCCGCAGGTCCGCCCACGTTGATCTTGCCACGCTCGATACGCCCCGTCACCACAGTTCCACGGCCGGAGATCGAGAAGATATCTTCGATCGGCATAAGGAACGGCAGATCCACAAGGCGGTCAGGCTGGGGAACGTTCTTGTCCACTGCATCCATCAGAGCGTCGATCTGCGCTTCCCACTGCGCTTCGCCGTTCAGAGCACCCAGGGCAGAGCCGCGGATCACAGGAACGTCGTCGCCAGGGAAGTCATACTTGCTCAGAAGCTCGCGCACTTCCATCTCGACCAGGTCGATCAGCTCCGCGTCTTCAACGGCATCGCACTTGTTCAGGAAGACAACGATGTACGGCACGCCAACCTGGCGCGCCAGCAGAACGTGCTCCTTGGTCTGGGGCATCGGGCCGTCAGTGGCGGCCACCACGAGGATCGCGCCGTCCATCTGCGCTGCGCCCGTGATCATGTTCTTGATGTAGTCGGCGTGGCCCGGGCAGTCGACGTGGGCGTAGTGACGGTTCGCCGTCTCGTACTCCACGTGCGAGGTCGCAATCGTAATACCGCGCTCGCGCTCTTCCGGTGCGTTATCGATCGTGTCGAACGAACGGAAGCTGTTCTTCGGGTTGTGCTTCGACAATACCTTCGTAATCGCTGCCGTCAACGTCGTCTTGCCATGATCAATATGACCAATCGTTCCTACGTTGACGTGCGGCTTCGACCGGTCAAACTTTTCCTTCGCCATGTTGCTCTCGTCTCCTGGTTATCTGAGCTATGCCGTACAGGCGAAGCCCTTGGGTGAACTGATGTCGAAGCAAGCATCGCTTCGAAAATTTGGGTGATCCGCGTCTCAGTAGTACGCGTAGACCTTCAGGTACTTGCGCCGCAGCTCGGGATCGACCTTCTCCAGCAAGCTCAGATACAGCTCGCGGATCATGCCCTGGTCGCCGTTGCCGAGACGGGCATAGTCGCTTCCCGTCGTGGAGCCCAGCTTGCCGGCCTTCAACACATCTTCAAAGTCGCGTATGCGCAGCTTGGCACTCTTGAGCGCGCGCAGAAACTCATCGACCCTGGACGACGAAAACGCCGCGTCGACCGCCTGCTTTACTGCGCTGAACTGCTGCGCATTCTCTACCGGGATGACTGCCTGCTCATACATGCGACGCTTTAAAACCTCACTTCAAAATCTGGAGCGGGAGACGGGGATCGAACCCGCGACCAACAGCTTGGAAGGCTGTGACTCTACCACTGAGTTACTCCCGCACCTTGTGAGCTAGTAGCTTTTAGCCATTAGCTCCTAGCTCCGTCGTTGAAGCTAAGAGCTAATGGCTAAGAGCCAAAGCCGAAATCTGGAGCTGATGATGGGGCTTGAACCCATGACCTCTCCCTTACCAAGGGAGTGCTCTACCACTGAGCTACATCAGCCTGCCTGCTGCCGGAACGATCACTCGGGAAGTCAAAGCCACCCGATTACCGCTCTACCAGCCTACCGCGTTTCGCTCCTGTTTGCCTTAACCCGGCCAATCAGAACACGAAATGCGAAGAAACCTAACAATACCCAGACCAGAGACCTGTACTTCCCGGGTTCCATCGTGCGCCATACTCCCAGTGCCGCAAAGGCGATCACCGCAAGCGCAACGAACATTCGCTGCTGTGATCCCGGTCCATCCATGGTGCTACCGCCTGGCCGTACAAAAAATGGTGCACAGGGGAGGATTCGAACCTCCGTAACGCTTAGCGTGGCAGATTTACAGTCTGCTGCCATTAACCACTCGGCCACCTGTGCACATTCTCCGCTCTTGCCCTGTAAAGCTCCTGCCCAGCCCTTCTCCACGCGCGCAGATACCGCAACGGGAAAGTACCTCATGCTGGGAGGGAGACCCTGCAGAAACGCAAACGCAGTCCTACCAAATCCAAGCGCCTGTATGGGTAGAAACTGGAGCTGGCGAAGGGACTTGAACCCCCGACCCTCTGATTACAAATCAGATGCTCTACCAGCTGAGCTACGCCAGCCCAAACAGACGTTTGCGCTGCCCGTTTGGCGCAGCGCTTACCTAGAAGATTACCACAAGATCTCCGTGCGCCTGTCCACAGCAAATCCCGATTCCCCTTCGCCCTTTTCCCAGTTTAAGCTGTTGTGATTTTGAATCCCACATGGACCTGCACCGCTCTGATAGCAGGAAAGAGGCAAAACGATGGCAGAGACTCACAAAGGCAAGATCGCCCTGATTACGGGCGCGAACAAGGGAATCGGTTACGAGGTCGCCCGTCAGCTCGCCAAAGAGGGCATTACGGTACTCGTCGCCGCCCGCAACCCTGAACTCGGCGAAGCCGCCGCAGCCAAACTAAAAGCCGGCGGCGCGGATGCTCACTTCATCGAACTCGATGTCTCGAAGCCCGGAACCATCGCCAAGGCGGCTGAGCAGGTCAAGGCAAAGTTCGGCCACATCGACATCCTCGTCAACAACGCTGGAATCTTCGATCCGAAAGACGGCCTGCCCAGCACAACCGACATCGACGTTGTCCGTCGCATCCTGGAGGTCAACTTCTTTGGCGTCCTTTCGGTCACACAGGCCTTCCTTCCCCTGGTGCGCGCTTCAAAATCCGGACGCATCGTCAACGTGTCCAGCGGTCTCGGCTCTCTCACCCTGAACGCCGATCCGAAATGGGACTACGCCCAGATCAAGCCTCTCGGCTACAACGGCTCGAAGGCCCTCCTGAACATGATGACCATCCATCTCGCCTACGAACTCCGCGACACCCCCATCAAGGTGAACACCGTGGATCCGGGCTACACCGCGACCGACCTCAACGGAAACAGCGGCCACCAGACGGTAGCGGAAGGCGCCGCCGAAACCGTGCGCATGTCCCTTATCCCCGACGACGGCCCCACCGGCGGATACACCAACAACGAAGGCCTGGTTCCGTGGTAGCTTTCCGTTAGAAAAAGGAAGTGACTATGAACTGGAAGCATACGGTCGCTCTTCTGAGTGCCTTCCTCACGGCGGTAGGGAGCCTCTTCATCATCCTTATGCATTTCTTGCGGGTGCCACATTGGCCGCAGGATCGCTTTGGGGGTGCGCCTGGAGCCCTGGCCCTTATTCCGATCTGTCTCTTCTCCTATGGGGTATGCTGCTTCTACGCGAACCAGTGGGCGCAACCCCTTCTGTATCCTCGCCTGCGGGCTATACTTCCCCGTCCAGCACAGGAGCCACCCATTAACACGCGAAAACGCGCGCTAATAATTCTGGTTTCCGCTCTCTCCGGCACGGTGAGCGGGGCTATCATCATCATGCATTTCTTCCACACCTCGGGTTGGCCCCCGGGACCACTTCGGAGGGACGCCGCTAGCCGTGGCTTGCATCCCCATCTGCATTGCTTCCTACAATTTGTGCTTTATTCTCATCGATCAGCGGTTAGGTTCCCACCTGTTCCGTCCTGTGCGGGCAAACATTTCGTAGAAGCCGGGGGATGTGCCAACCGAAGAATTCGTAACACGGAGCGGCTGCTGAATCGTCCAATGGTATGCTGGCGGCTCAGCCACCCTCCGAGGTCTTATGCGACTCCGCTTCACCCTTTTGGCACTCGTTCTTACCACCGCTTCCCTGCACGCACAGGAGCCCGTCGAAGGCCCGCTCCCACCTCCACCCGCACAGACAGGCCTGAATAACCAGACCGTCGTCAAGATGACGAAAGCGGGTCTCGAAGACTCCATCATCCTGGAGACGGTGCGTTCGCACGTGGGCCACTACGCCACCGGCCCCGACGATCTCATCGCTCTGAAGGATGCCGGCGTCGCCCCCGCCGTCATCGCAGCGATGCAGGCCAAGAACTCCGGCTTCGCGACACACACTGCCCCGGCCCCGGTCGCGCCAACTCCCGTCTCGCCCAACGTGGACGACATCGGTGTCTATTACAAGGACCACGACGCCCAGTGGCAGAGCATGCCCCTGGAACTGGTCAACTATCGCCAGGGCGGCGCTCTGAAGAGCGTGCTGACCAACAACATCGTGAAGAAGGATATGAACGGCCACGTCAACGGACCTTCGGCCAAGCTGGAGCTCAAGGCAGGCGATCAGGTCCTCCTCTTTGCTCCCGCCGGAGTCGAAGCGGAAGAGTACCTTCTCATCCACTTCCGCCAGCACCAGGACAATCGCGAGTTCCGTACCGAAACGGGAAACGTCTTCCACACACAGACCGGCGCGGACCGCGACTCCCTGCTCTTCGTCGCAAAGAAGGTCGCGCCGCACATGTTCCAGTTCAGCCTGCCCGCCGACATCAAGCCCGGCGAGTACGGCGTCCTTCCGCCAGGCAACGCCAACGTGCGCGGCATGGCCAACGCTGGAAAGATCTATACGTTCGCGATCAGCAAGTAGCTTCGGCTATCCCAAAACCGTCTGCAGAAACTCGTTGCGGAACTTGGCCTGCGGATCGTACTTCGCAACCAGCGCCTTGAAATCTTTGGCTTTTGGGTAAAGCTTGTCGATCTGTGCCGCCTTCAGCGTAAACATCTTCGCCCAGTGCGGGCGTGCCTGGAACGGTGCCAGCTTCGCTTCGATCTGCGGAAGGATCTTCTGCACCGCCTCCCACTCCGGCTTCCATGTGAAGTGGATCGCCAGCGACTTCCGCTGGTACGCCATGCTCATCCACAGATCGTCCGCAGCGATGGCGCGAAGCTCCGTTACGAAGATGTGCGGAGTGATCTGCGCGCGCAGGCTCTCGATGGCCAGAACAGCTTCATACGCGTGCTCGAAGGGAACGAAGTACTCCGTCTGGATCTCTTTGCCCGTGGAGGGCGTGAACTCCATCTTGAAGTGGGGCAGGCGCTCGTACCACTTGCCCACGGTGTTCATCTGCTCCGTCGTCTTCTCGGCGGACTGTCCCACAACGGGATGCAGCTTCTTCGTCGCCAGCGTCGCTCCGTAGAACATCGGCGGCGGCGTTGTGTCTCCGCCCTGGTCGACGCGGCGCTTGATCCACACCTCCCACGCCTGGTGTTTCTGCCAGTTGGTAAACAGGGACAAGCTGTAGCCCGTTCCCATAATGGCCGCGAAGTTATGCTCCAGCTGACGGAAGTCGAGATCCTCGTAGACCACCTGCGTCATCTGGTAGCTCGGCTGCACATCCAGCGTCACGTGCGTCACCACACCCAGCGCGCCCAGGCCGACCACAGCGCCGAGAAACTCGTCGCCATCCTTCGCGCGCGAGAGCGTATGCACCGTTCCATCCGCAGCGACAAACTCAATCGCCGAAACAGCCGTCGCCAAGTTTCCGTTGCGTACGCCGGAGCCATGCGTGGCCGTAGCGATCGATCCGGCCACGGAGATATGCGGAAGCGACGCGAGGTTATGCAGAGCGAATCCCTTCGCATCCAGCTGCTGCGCCAGATCGCCGTACTTGATGCCGCCGCCGACCTTCACCGTCTTGGCCGCGGCGTCCAGCACCACATCCTTCAGACCCAGCGTCGAGATCTGCGCCACCGTGGAGTCCGCAATGCCGTTGAAGGAGTGCCGCGTGCCCAATGCGCGCACATGGTCCACGCTGCGCACGGCGTCCTGCACCTCGGCGACGTTCGTTGGCTGCAACACCTTGCTGGTGTGATAGTGGAAGGTTCCGCTCCAGTTTTCGCGCGGCACAGACGTAGGTGAATCGGCGGCATCTGCAATCCCTGCAACGGCCATCGTGGCTGCCAGCGCGGCAGACCCCTTCAAAAAATCTCGCTTATCCATCAGGGCGTCGGGCTCCATTCTGTTGCAGATTCTAGACCTGTCGCCAAACCTCTGGCCCCGGCGAGATAATGGCGCGATGGATACCTTGCCACCTGGCCTGATCATTCGGCACGCGGAGCTCCAGGACGCACAGGAGATCTCCAGGCTCACCCTGCAGCTGGGCTACGAACGTAGCGCGGAGTCCGTGCGCCGCTGGATCGAATGTCTAGGAACACGGATGGACCACCAGGTGGCTTTCGTCGCCTGCATCGATGAGGAGGTCGTCGGCTGGATCGAGGTATCGCTCCAAAACCGTATTCAGACTACCCCTTTCGCGCTGATTGGAGGCCTGGTCGTGAGAGAGGGTACGCGCGGTGCAGGCGTCGGACGGGTTCTCTGCGCAGAAGCGGAGGTCTGGGCAAGACAGCACAAGTTGGAATCCATCCGCGTCACATCGCGCAGCACACGCGAAGCTGCGCACCGGTTTTATCTGCGCGATGGATATCGTGCGGTGAAGACTTCTTTGGTCTTTGAAAAGAATCTTTTGGATAATGCTTGATCCATCAACAGGCAGACTTTCTCTATCATTTCCACGCTCAGGCCGCAGAAGCGGTATAAAGAGGCAGATGCGCCGCCGCACACGTTACTCCGTTCTGATCGCGCTCTCCATCTTCGCCCTCATCGGCGTCGCCGTCTTCCTTCGCTTCCACGCGCCGCCCGAGGTTGCACGTCTTCTGCCTGAATCGGACGCCATCGTCTACTTCAACCTGAAGCCGATCCGCGCCGCCGCGCGTTTCGATCAGAAACCCATCACACCCTCGCCCGAGTACAAAAAATTCCTCGACGCCACCGGTATCCGCTTCGACCGCGACCTCGACCGCGCCGCCTTTTCGCTTCACCGCATGCCCGATCCCAACGGGCCCAACGGCCCCGTGGCCTACTCCGAAGTCATGGAAGGCCGCTTCGATGCCAACCGTCTCCTGGCATGGTTCGCCGCGAATGCCACCTCGCGCGAGATCTACGCGGGCCACACGATCTACACCATCCCGCTCGAAGGGCGCAGCTTCCGCGTCACCACGCTCGGGTACGACATGGTCGCCGGGTCCAACATGCCCACAGAGGAGCAGATCCACTCCATCATCGACCGCTACGCCTCCGCCGCCTCACCATTTTCAGGATCTTCTCTGCTCTCGGCCCGTTACCGCGAGGTTCCAATCTTCGCTCTGGCATGGGGCATCGGACACGTCGGTCTCCCCTTCTCCGACAATGGAAAGATCAAGGTCTACGGCCTGACGCTTCCGCTCGGCGAAGACACGGAGCTGATCGCTTCGGTGACCTTCCGCGGCTCGCTCCACCTGCGCGTGGAGGAGATCGCACCGTCGGAAGACATCGCAAAGAAGACGGAGCTAAACCTCAGTACGCTGCTTAACCTGGTGCGCGGCTTCGCTCCGCAGATCGCGAACACGCCGGAGGACACGGCAACGCGCGATCTGCTGAACTCGCTCAAAATCGATCGCCACGAAGACCGCGTGCTCATCACAGGTACCGTGCCGGCCTCCGTGCTCGAAAGCGCAGCAGCCAGCCATTAAACCTTCTCGTGCCCCATTCTCTCGCAGCTTTATCGCGAAAGGGTGGGGTCGCGCAGAGCGCACAAACCTGATCTATCAGGAAACCGAAGAACAGCAGATCCCTCCGCTCCTCTACGGGATGACAAAGTAAAAATCCGGGTGCCCCATACATGCGCAGCATCATCGCGCATGTGTGGGTATTTGCGCGAAGCGCGAACCGCTTCTAATAGCCTTTCTCACCTGAAATTCAAAGCGACACAAGCATCCCACCCGCACATCGCAAAAACGCGATGTACGGGGCACCCAGTTTTACCAAAGCTAAGCCGTCTCCGCTTCGCCCGGCGTGAGCGTGAACGCAATACTCTGCACCCCAAGCGTCGGATGCTTCGCCTTCAACGTCACCGTTCCCGCCGACTCTCCCGCACGAACCCAGATCGCTCCGGTACCGCCCACGAGCGAAAACGGATTGTCGCCAATCAACTCCGCATTGCCATCCAGCGTGAACTCGATGGCGTCCGCCGCGAAGGGACGGATCTTGCCGAACTCATCGTTCACACGCAGAACGACGCGCACCGAATCTGCACCATCGGCCACAAGCGTCGTCTCATCCGGCACCAGGACAAACTCCTGATCCACACCCTTGCCGCTGTACTTCTTCGAGAGCACCAGTTTGCCGCCGATGTATCCGTCGATCCGCAGATCGCCCCAGACAGCCTGCTTAAACTCCACCGGGATAGAAAACGGCGGATGCTTCAGATTCGGAAACTGCTTACGATCCGGATCGCCCTCGCCGACGATAAACTCGCCCTTCGCATTCGTCACCGTCAACTTCAGGTGATCGCAGTTGGAACTGATCAGGGCATACGTAAATCCGATCGACTCATCGCCCTTGGCCCAGTGAAATGCGGGTTCGATCACGATCTCCTCCGCAGGCTCGCAGAGCGACGTGTAAAAGCCCGCAGCAGGCTTCGGCGTGCGGAAGATGTCCATCACGCCGTGATAGCAGATGCGGTCGCCGGAGCCGAAGTTGTCATGCGTGTTGTAGTCGAAGGCGCACCATGCAATGCCGCCCGCATACTGGGGATCGCTGGCAAGCTGATCGTGGACACGCGCGTGACGAATGGTGTGCTCGCGCAGACGCTCTTCCGAGTCAATTGTCTTCGTCGGATAGGTGTGACCGACAAACTCCGTGTTCAGATAACGCGGGTGATTGGGCTTCTTCAAAGGCCAGCCAAAGTCGTTCATCGTGAAGACGTCTTCCAGGAACTCCGACTCCTGGAAGTAGCGGATACCGCCCGTCTGACGCGACGTATCGAGCGCGTGCGAGAGAGCGTTGGTGCGCGTGTAGAAGTCGTGATTGTCGCGCGACTCGTTAATCCGCACGCCCCACAGGATCACCGAAGGATGATTCCAGTCGCGGCGCACCATGCGGCGGACGTTGTCCACGGCGACGTCCTGCCACGCCTTGTCGCCGATATGCTGCCATCCCGGAATCTCTTCCAGAACAAGTAGACCCATCTCATCGCAGGCGTCTAGAAAGTGTCGGCTCTGCGGATAGTGCGAGGTGCGGACGATGTTGCAGCGCAGGTCCTGGCGAAGGATCTTCGCGTCCTGGCGTTGGGCGCGTGCGGGCATCGCCTGTCCGACCCACGGAAACGTCTGGTGACGATCCAGACCATGCAGCTTCACGATCTTTCCGTTCAGCGAAAAGCCCCGATCCGTAAACATCGCCTCGCGGAAGCCGATGCGACGCATATCCGTATCGATGACCTTGCCGTTCTCCAGAAGTTCAACATGCACCGTGTAGAGCTTGGGATGATCCAGGCTCCAGAGATCGAACTTCCCTGCCAGATTGGTAAAGGTCACCGTGGCCGAAGGTGCGTCGGTGGAAGGATTGAACTCCATCGCACCCATCGCCTGGTCTTCATCGGCCGGGTTGTGCTGTTTGACCGCAGGCTGCGCAATCTTTCCCGTAACCTTGGCCAGAACGCGTTCGCCATCCCGCAGCTCTGCGCGTACCGAGAGAGGACCATGCGTGGTGTTCGCGGCACGTTCGAGATAGAGGTTCACATCCACGGTTGCTGCGCCGAGAACGTTCTTCGGTTGCACGTGAATGTTTTCGAGGAACGTCTGCGGCACGATGCGCAACGCGACCTCACGATAGATGCCGCCGAAGGTCAGGTAGTCGATCTCGTTCCCGAAGGGCGGAATGTCCTTTCGCTCGGTCGAATCCACGGCAACCGAGAGCAGGTTCGTTCCGCTGGGATCGAGGAACTCCGTCAGCTCGAAGCTGAAGGGCGTATAGCCACCGCGATACTCTCCCAGCCTCTTGCCGTTGAGATAAACCGTCGACGCCGTCATGACACCTTCAAAATCCACGAAGACGCGGCGTCCCTTCGCATCCTCGGGCACCTTTAGCATGCGGCGGTAGACCGAGACGAACTCGTAGCTGCGGTCGTCGAAGCCATGCCACGGTAGGCGGACATTCGTATGCGGCACGGTCACCTTGGCGAAGGCGGAGTCATCGAAGCCGGGCTGGTGGGCGTCTGTCGTGTTTGTGTTCCGATAGCGCCAACCGCGATTGATCGGAAGGATCGTGCGTCCGCCCTCCATGGTGGCAGGTGCTGCCACAGCCTTCGCTGCTACGGTCGCGCCTGCGACGAGGGTTCCACTGGTCTTCAAAAAACTGCGACGGTCCATCGTTCTCCCCTGTTATACGAGCGAATTGTGCGCGATGATGTTTTTGTAAAAGTCGGACGAGAGCTTCGGCGTCCGCTTCTGCGTTGTGAAATCGACATAGGTGATCCCGAAGCGCTTCTCATAGCCGTCGGCCCACTCATAGTTATCCAGCAGGCTCCAAAGGAAGTAGCCCTTCACCGGCGCGCCCTCCGTGATGCCGCGATGCAACTGCGTCAGATACTGGCGCAGGAACATGACGCGATCGGAGTCCAGAACGCGGCCCTTGCTGTCCACCACGTCGTCCGCAGAGCAACCGTTCTCAGTGATGTAGATCTCTTTCACACCCCACAGTTTGGCGGCAAACTTCGGCGCCCAGCGCAGCGACTCCGGACCGATGTAGAGCCAAGGCGAAGCCATGTGCGGATAGCTCGATGGATTCTTCACATGCATGTAGCCGAGGGGTGTGTCGTCCGCCATCACCGGCGTCGCGGTGTAACAGTTCAAACCCGCGAAATCCAGCGGCGAAGCGATGATCTTCAGCTCCTCCGGCGTGAACTTCGGTGCATCCGCGCCCAGGTCCGCCAGATAGTGATCGGTATAGCGACCTTCCTGGATCACGGTCATGTACATCGCGTTCTCTTCGCGGAAGGCGATCTCCGCCGCGTGAATATTGGCAGGCGTCTCGATCGCAGGCACGGCGTTGGTGCAGTTCTCAGCCAGACCGACCTTCGTTCCCTTCTTCGCTGCAGCGCGAATCGCCTGCACCGCCATGCCGTGGCCCAGCACCGCGTGATGCTTTACCTGCGCCAGCTTTCCGCGCGAGAGGTTCAGCCCGGGAGCATGTCGTCCGCCGCCGTAGCCTATGTCCACGAACGAACGCATCTCGTTCATGGTCATGAAGTGGCTGATGCGGTCCAAGAGCTTGCCTGCGACATAGCCGCAGTAATCCGCGAACCACCTGGTGATGTCGTGGTTCTGCCAGCCACCCTTGTCTTCCAGCGCTTGCGGCAGGTCCCAGTGATAGAGCGTGCAGTAGGGAGCGATGCCGTTCGCGTGCAGCTCATCCAGAACGCGGTTGTAGTAGTCGAGCCCCTGCGGATTCGGCGTGCCGGTGCCAGTCGGAAAGACGCGAGACCACGCAATCGAGAAGCGCACCGCCGTCAAGCCGAGATTCTTCATCAGGGCAATATCTTCTTTGTAGCGATGAAAGCTATCGTCGGCGATGTCGCCCGTGTCGCCGTTGTGCGTCTTTCCGGGTGTGTGCGAAAAGGTATCCCAGATGGACGGCCCGCGGCCTTCTTCGTGAATCGCGCCCTCTACCTGGTAGGAGGCGGTCGCCGATCCCCAGAGAAATCCCTGTGGAAAGACAAGGCCTTTGCCCTCGGAGCCCCGCGTCGTGGGCTGCGCGGCGGCTTCAATAAAGGCCGTGGATCCGAGTGCTGCGACGGCTGCCGCACCCGCGGTGAGAAAACTTCTGCGCTTCATAACCTCTCCTGCGAACGCGATCTGCAATCGCAGACAAGAGTAACCGAAACGCGGAAGAGTTGAATCCTGCTAACGGGCGACCGTCGCAACGTCCGCCATGGTACTGCGCAGATACTTATGCGGATTGACGGGCGTATTGCGGATGCGGACTTCGTAATGGCAGTGATAGCCCGTCGTGCGTCCACTGGATCCGACAAAACCGATCACCTGGCCACGCGTGACCTGCTGACCAGCAACGACAGCGAAGCCGGACATATGACCGTAGAGCGTCTTGATGCCGTTGCCGTGATCGATCAGGACTTCGCGGCCATAGCCGTTCCCGAAAGCGGCGGTGTCTACGACGCCATCCGCCGCAGCGTGAATCGGCGTTCCCTGCGGCGCGGAGATATCCACGCCCTTATGAAACTCGCCTTCACCAGCGCCCAGGATTGGATCTTCCCGCTGCCCGAAGGGAGAGGTAATCGGTCCCATGACGGGCCAGAGCGAAGGTCCGTTCGACACCAGCGAAAGATCGCTCAAAGGATCGAGGCCATGCAGAGGACTGGTGGAGAAGGTACCCGAGATCACGCGGCTCGCCGAGCCGTTCAGAGCCGTGGACCGGAGGGCGTAAAAGTCCTCCACAGACTTGTAGTAGTTCTCCTCGGTAAACGTCGCCGTGGAACCGGAGGCGAGCTGCGCGGTGGCCTGCACCCCTGCCGACTGGGGAGCGTGCTTCTGTAGTCCTTTGGAGGAGGTCGTCAACTTGTTAACGGTCAAGCCATAGAGGGCGGAGACCTCACTCGCCAGAGAACCCAGCGAAGCTACCTGAACGTCCTTCTCGTGCGTCACCTTTTCCAGGTTCGCATAATCCTTGCGGAGCGAGTTCTGCTCCTGCCGCATCTGGTTGAAGCGAGCGGTCTTGAGGAGCATGCGCGAGTACGATCCCGCCATCCCGGTGATCGTGAAGAGACCAATCACAGCCGCCGCCACGAACATGTAGGCGTAGTGCAGCGGTACAGGAACTTTATTGAGCGTGCCGTCCTCGTCGCGAGAGACGAAGACGATGTAGAAGCGCTTCTTCAAATCAAAATCATCCTTGCCTTCGGGCTTTTCGGCATCTCTGCGGTTGGCAGAGAATCGGTCGTGGCGTATGGGGAACACCGATCTCGATTTGCGTGCATCGATTCCCTATTGGGCTTGGTCGAGTTTAGCCCTTTCGAGGGGGTGGGGCAACCGGTTGCCCAGAGGTGGCATAACGTTTCGTGTCTGCACTGTCTCCGCACTAAGGTTTCACCCCGAGCGCCAATCTGGCGGTATTCTTACCGTGTGAACAAACAACATCATCAGGGCGAACGTAAATTTATCCAGTCGGTGCGGACCCGCGCCGGTCGAGCCGGTGGGCCTCTGCGGGTCGGAATCGGCGACGATGCCGCCGTTCTACGGCCCAAAGGCAAGTCTGAGATCGTTGTCACAACAGACTTTTCGCTCGAAAACACCCACTTTCGCCGCGACTGGCACCCGGCCAAATCCGCCGGACACCGCTGCCTCGCGCGCGGCCTCAGCGATCTGGCCGCCATGGGAGCACGTCCCATGGGCGTCTTCCTCTCGCTCGCCCTCCCCGTGGGAACCATGGACAAGGCCCCTGGTCGCAAGTGGGTCGACAACTTCCTCGAGGGCGTCCTTGAGCTCGCGAAGGCCAGCGGCGTGAAGCTGGGTGGAGGCGATACCGCCACCGCGCCAGGCAAAGAGATCCTCGCCGACATCGTCCTCCTCGGCTCCGTTCCTCGTGGAAAAGCACTTCTCCGTTCCGGAGCGAAGGTCGGCGACGGCATCTACGTTACCGGAACCCTGGGCGCGGCGGCCGTTGAGCTCGAAGTCCTCTCCGACGACCCCAAGAAGTTCACACGCGCCAAGGTCACGGACAAAGACGGCCATCCCCATCTCTTCCCCAAGCCTCGCCTGAACGTCGGTCGCGCCCTCATTCGTCGATCGGGAACCAGCAAGGTAAACTCGGCCATCGATCTCAGCGACGGCCTCTCCACCGATCTCGCCCACCTCTGTGCGGAGTCCGGCGTCGCCGCGGTCCTCGATGCCAAACTGATCCCCCTCGGCGGTACACTTCTGCACGCCCTCCACGGCGGCGAAGACTATGAGCTCCTCTTCACCGGCAAGAAGATCCCCAAACAGATCGCAGGCGTGAAGGTCACACGCATCGGCAAGATCCAGAAGGCCAAAAAGAACCAGCCTCCCGTAGTCATCCGCATGCCCGATGGCAGCGAGACTCCGCTGCTGGCACGTGGCTGGGAGCACCAGATCTGAGCGGCTTCTTACCCAGCTGGAAAGCGACCACGCTCTCCGGTCCGCCCATGATCGCTCCCGCGCGCCAGTTCACATGGCCCGTCCCCGTTCCCGGGGAGGAAGATGCCCTGGCCCGCGGTGCCCTGTTTCTCAACGTTCAGCCACGCATTGGCGGCAGCTTCCTGGCCCTCTGCGCCCTCGGCTTCTCGACCGGTTCGGTGGCGACCGGCGTCTTCGCCATGCCCGAGCCGGACGAACTCTGCGCCGTGGCAGGCGGCTATGCGTACCTCGTCGATACCCTGCAACCGGATCACGTCGAGCAGGTACCGCTGCGTCCGGTGGTCCAGGTTCTGCCCGTACCCGAGAGCGATGCAGTCGTCTTCGTCGGCTTCCATTCCATCTACGTGCGCGGCGCAGGCGACGTCCGTTGGCAGACGCCCCGCCTGAGCTGGGAGGGCATCACCCTCGGCCACGTGGAAGACGACATCCTCCACGGCATGGGTTGGGATATGAAGACGGACAAGGAGTTCCCCTTCACCGTGAACCTCCGCACGCAGGCCTGTGAAGGCGGCGGCTTCCGAAGCTAGACCAGATTTCATGCAAATCGCTGCTTTTCGTCAACAGCAAATCGTGCTTGTTCAGCGTCTTAAAATGAGAGATTGCAGGTTGATGATGAGCAAGCTTGAGGATAAAGTGAAACGTTCTGTATGGACCAGAGTAGCTTTTGTTGCACACGTCGCATTCGGACTTGAACTCTGCACCGCAGCGCAGGTCAACAGGTCACCTTCATCGGACTCTGTTGCTATCGGAAAAGCCTTCGGCCCTTCAACGCCCGCAATAGACCTTGTCAGCTCCGAAAAAGAACGTACCCACTCCTTGGTAAAAGGCGTGCTGACCGAGAGGGCGCTTAGCTACAACGCGAAAGATTTCCCGCCTATCTACGATTCTCGTACCGGCAAAGTCCTTCTTCATACTGAATACATAAACGAATTCTCACAAAATGCTTTACCCGTCTCCAGCGCCGACCTCATCGTCGTTGCTCGTATCTCGTTGGCTGCCGCTCATCTTTCGGCGGATGGCAGCCGGATATTCTCCTCTTTCTCTCTCGATCCTTCTCTTTACCTAAAAGGAAAGGGAAATAAGGGAAATGCAACGACCTCTTTGCAAGCAGATCGGCTGGGGGGCGTAGCGCTGTTACCGGATGGAAGTCGACATTTCATGGGCGTTTCCGACAGAGGCATTCCGGAAAGCAATCGGACTTACCTTCTTTTCTTGCAAAGGACAGCCACATCTGGCACATACCAGATTCTCACCGGCTATCTATTAGATGAAAGCCGCGTGAGCGCACTGGACAGGACAGGCGATTCGTATGATCGGATCGATGCGAATGCTCTATTGCAACAAGTGAAACGCCAGATAAGGTCCAAGGGTCTTAGGCAATTAGTCGATACGCCTTAGTCGACCAGCGCTGGAAGCTCTACGACCGGTTCCCCGATCGAGTAGAACGACAGCGCGGCATCCCCCTGCAACAGCGTGCGCGTCCGCGCCAGGCGTCCGTAGCGGTCAGACAGCGGCTGCTTCCGCGTGTGCTCCGCAAGCACCAGCACATCCTCCGCCAGCGACGCCGCAAAGCCTTCACTGCCAAGCGTGGACAAGGTCCGGGTGTATTCGTCCACCTCGTCGTACGGAGGGTCCAGAAAAACGACATCCAGCACATTGCCCTGCTTCACGATCCGCTTCAAAAGCGTCGCCGTACCTGCTGGCTCCAGCGTGTATCCGCCGCGAATCTCAAGTGATTTCAGGTTCGCGCGGATCGCGGTAAGCGCCTTCGCGTTCGTCTCCGCAAAGAAGACGTGCTCCGCTCCCCGGCTGATCGCCTCGATTCCAACGGCGCCGGTGCCAGCGTAGAGATCGGCAAACCGCGTGCCCGCGATTCGGAGGGCAAGGACGTTGAAGAGTGTCTCGCGCAGACGGTCGCTGGTGGGACGCGTCGCCGTTCCGGGAGGTGCAACCAAAGGCCGCGATCGATATGTACCAGCTATCACCCGCACTCTCTTCGCATAATACAAGCCCGCTGCTTCTGCCTGAGGGCGCATACAATCTAGGGATGCGCACGCCTTCCATGCGGATTGGAGTTCTGTTCGGCGTCGAGATCCGCCTGCATGTGCTCTGGATCCTGTTCCTGTTCTTCAGCATGACCTACGCGTCCTTTACCGGCGCAACGGCCATGCGCGGCTTCGCCCTCTGGCTCCTCATGCTGGCCGCCGTCATGGTCCGCGAAGTTGCACGCTCCATCGCCTTCGCCGCCTCGGGAGCGAAGCTCTCCTCGCTTCTGATCCTTCCGGCGGGAGCCGTGCCGACCTTCTCCAGCGGTTCGAAGAAGGAGGCGCAGGAGAGCCATCTCGTGGCCCTCGTCGGCCCCCTGGCGAACTTCTTCGTCGGCATCACGCTCGCGCTTCTGCTCTACATGGCCACCAACCAGGTCAACCTCTTCGATCGCCCATGGGTCACGCCCGCCTATCTTCTGCGCTCACTCATCTGGACGCAGGTCCTCCTCGGCGGCCTTCACCTTATCCCCGCCGCTCCGCTCGACGCCGGTGTCGCCCTTCGGCAGCGCTTCGCAAAGATCCGAGGCACTGTGCGCGGCGCGCGCGCCATGGCTGGCATCAGCCAGACCGTCTCCATGGCCCTCGTCATCGCCGGTATCTCGATGCAGAACGTCTGGCTCATGGTGATGGGCGCGTTCCTCATGGTGGGAGCGCAGATGGAAGCCGCCACCGCCGTCGGAGCGGAGACCTCGACCGGCGAGAGCGTCCTGATGCGCGACGTCATGCTCACCGACTTCACCACCATCTCCTCCGCCGATACGCTGGAAATGGCCATGGACCGCAGCGTCCACTCCCTGCAGGACATCTTCCCCGTCGTGCGCGGTTCGCTGCTCGTCGGCACCGTCTCGCGACAGACCCTCTCCGACGCCCTCAACCAGGGCAACGGCTACGTGCAGGGCGTCATGGCGCGGACCTTCCCCGTAGCCGCTGCGGAAGACTCCCTCTCCGCCACGTTGGCACGCATCGGCGGCGGCGGCACACAGATGATCCCCATCATCGAGCGCAACAGCGACAACGGCGAAGGAGACCGCGTCCTCGGCATCGTCACACCACAGAGCCTTTCGCTGGCCATGCATCTCCTGGGCCGGTCGCGCCGCATCCTGGAGCGGGCCGCGCGGACGGACCAGCGTGACCAGTAGCGCAGACGAAGCGAAGCCGCTGGCGCCCGGCCTGTACCTCGTCGCCACGCCCATCGGCAACCTCGAAGACATCACCCTCCGCGCCCTGCGTGTGCTCAAAAGCGTGGACAAGATCGCCTGCGAAGACACGCGGCAGACCATCAAGCTCCTAAACCACTTCGGCATCAAGGCGCAGATGGTGAGCTACCACCTGCACAACGAACGCTCGCGCGCCGAAGAGCTCGTGGCCGAACTCAAAGCAGGAGCCCGCATCGCCATTGTGAGCGACGCGGGCATGCCCGGCATCGCGGATCCCGGCGGCGAGATCGCCTCTGCCGCCATCGCCGCCGGCCTCCCCGTCTTCCCCGTCCCCGGCGCGAACGCCGCACTCAGCGCCCTGATTGCCAGCGGCCTGGGAACCGAAACCTTCGCCTTCCGTGGCTTTCTCCCCTCCAAATCCGGCGAACGAAAATCTCTCCTGGAAACCCTGCGCGGCGAGATGAACGCAGCCTCCACCGCCGCGACGCAGATCTTCTACGAGACCCCCCACCGCATCGCAGACGCGCTCTCTGACGTGGAAGCCGTCTTCGGCGCGGAACACCGCATCGCCCTCGCCCGCGAGTTGACCAAGCTGCACGAGGAGTTCCTGCGCGGCACCGTCGGCGAAGTGCGGGCCGTCCTCGCCAAACGCGAAAGCCTGCGCGGCGAGATGGTGCTTCTCCTCTCCGGAGAGATCGTCGCTACCGCCGTGACCTCCGGGAGCGTCTATCAGGCAGTCCGCGCCCTGATGAAGGCAGAGGGCATCGAAGAAAAGGACGCCCTGAAGCGTGTCGCCAAAGATCGCGGCATGGGTAAAAGCGAAGCCTACCGGGAGTGGCAGCGCAAACGATAAGCAGGTGACAGGTATGGCAGACACAAACCCCGCAACTTTGGTTCCTCCCTTCACGCGCAAAACAGCCATCGCCAAGGTCCGCAAGGCGGAAGACGGCTGGAACTCCCGCGATCCCGAACGCGTCTCCCTCGCCTACACACCGGAGAGCGAGTGGCGCAACCGCAGCGAGTTCGTCCACGGACGCGCGGAGATCGTCGCTTTCCTCACGCGCAAGTGGCAGCGCGAACTGGAGTACCGCCTGATCAAGGAGCTCTGGGCCTTTGACGGGAACCGCATCGCCGTCCGCTTCGCCTACGAGTGGCACGACGACTCCGGCAACTGGTTCCGCTCGTACGGCAATGAAAACTGGCAGTTCGACGCCGAAGGCATCATGGAGCGGCGCTACGCGTGCATCAACGATCTCCCCATCCGCCCCGAAGACCGCCTCTTCTTCTGGCCGCAGGGACGGAGGCCAGACGACCACCCCGGCCTGAGCGAACTCGGCCTCTAGCCGGAACTTTTCAACGTGGGGCTGCGTAAGAATATCTAAGCCGCTCGGAGGCGACCCGGATGATCACACTGACGTTACTGCTCGCGCTGTACTTCCTTCCCACCATCGTGGCATCGCACCGCGGCCATAATCTCGGCGGCATCCTGGTGCTGAACTTCTTCTTTGGATGGACCGGGATTGGCTGGATGGCGATGTTGCTCTGGGCCCTACTTGCGGACGCACCGCGGTGGTACGTGGTTCCGTATGACGGCACGTATATCCCCTACGGAGCCTATACGCCCTACTCTCCTTATGGGGTTTGGCGGAGGTACTAGCTCCGGCAGTATTTTGTGGTCCGGAGCATTACATCTTTGTCATTCCGCAGCGAAGCGGAGGAATCTGCTTTTTTATCGCTCAATTTTGCTGCTATCGTGCTGCCATGAACAAGTTCTGGCGAATTGTATGGATGCTCTTTTGTTCCCTTCTGGCATTCATCGCCAGCTCCCTCGCGGGGTTCGGCTTGTCCTTTTTATTTGGCGCGAACATACATGACATGTGGCCCGGCATAATCGGCCTAATATTCGGCACGGGCGGTGCTCTGTGGACTTTCCTCTTCATGAGAAATTCCGGGAGAGAATAATTTCGCTCAACTTACCCTAACGCATCGGGCCTCCGGTAGATAAGCATTACTGCCGAAAGGACGTTGCCGATACTAAAATCAGCGCACCATGGAGCATCGAGCGTGGATAAGATTGAGTCCTATGCGGATGCTTGCAAGCGCAGTCGGTCTTCTCCTGATATGTTCTGCCCTCTCGGCGCAACGGGGTCCCGTTCCGACTCCACGCATTCGATCGGTAGTCCAAGGATCCCTAATCGGCCCGAAGGGTCAACCATTTCATCTCGAAGCGAACATTACTCAAGGCCGACAGGCGACACCTTACGCGACGATAGAGATGGATTGGATATCTGCCACCGTATATAAGGAAGTCATCCGCTCCACAGATTTCAATTCTGTGCGCGCCTCCTCGCAAGAACGCTTTTATGAAAAGGATTCGGCTGGCTTCTTCCCGCTGGTATTGCAGACGCTAACAACTGCGATGCTTGATCCCAAGCCTATCGTTGACGCAATTCAAGAAGGTGATCGCGTTCTAACCAAGTCCAATGGATCAGTCGATGAGTCTGGCCTCTCGTGCTTTGATGCACAGCATCGCATATGCTTTCGCGATGCTGGTGGATTGAAAGAGACCGTCGCAGCTTCAGGTCATGCAGTAACGTTTGGGAGCTACCAGCCATTCGGACATAAGAGAATTGCGCGAGTGATCACCAATGCTCCCCGCCTTGGCGAAGAGCTGTACACGCTCACCGTCACTCAACTGAGAGAAATCGACAAGGCCACTCAGATAGATGTCCCAGACGATGCGGGAACCGGCCGAATCGATTTTCAGGACGTTTCTGAGGTAGAGCTGAGGAGTCACCTTCCTGAATCGCCGTACATCATATGGCCTCAACCTCTCGACGGAGCCGAGAAAGGGCCAGCCAGCTTCTTCGTCTCGATTGATACGACAGGACAGGTACGCGAAGTCCAGCAGCTCTATACAGTCAATGAACGGACGAACGATTCGGCGAAGAACCAACTTATGCGATGGCACTTCAAACCTTTCGCTGTTGATGGCAAACCAATGCAGACCAGCGGAATTTTGAGATTTACGTTAGACACCCGCGGATTTGGTCCCAAAGCGCCTCTCCGCGATGAGGAGGCAAGGAAGCTCGTAGCTAATCCTACGAATCCAAAGATAGAAGGCAGTGCTCCGCCTCCAGGAACGACGTATTCTCTTTGGGCAGCCGTTGATTCCGACGGACATGTCATCGAAATAATGGCGGGCGATGGTCCAAATGAACTTTTCATTCCCTGCATGCAGGCAGTGCAAAGTTGGCAGTTTAAACCATTGACTGTAGACGGCGCTCTCGTTCCATTTCGCGCGAACTTAGTCTTCCATTTCTAGTGAGCTGAGCAAGTGACGCGTACGTCATTCTCGGATGCGCGATGCTCGATAAGTGAATAGGTCTTCTCGAGAAGATCCTGTCAAGCCTTTTGGCCCTCTATTTCTCCCGAACCCACCAACGCGGCTTACTCCCGCCCCTGCACCCGGTCGTACATGTACTTGTCGCTGGTGGTCCCAAGCGACTCGTTATAGAGTGAAAGCGCACCCGTAGCCTCTTTGAACTCCTCCGAAAAATGGTGGATGGCGCGGAGGTGGTCGGCGGTGGCGGCGATCTCCAGCTTCGGGGTCTTCAGGAACTTCTGGTAGCCTCGGTCCAGGATCGTGGCGATCTGGCCGTTCAGCAGAAACCCCGCGCGATGGGTGATTTCCACGGTCCCGTCGGCGTCCTTGGCGATCTCGGCGGCGCAGCCGTACTTGGTGACGCGATAGGCCGTACCCTTGGTTGCACCTTCGGAGGCACGCACAACATCAAATCTTTCCTTGCCCAGCAGGGAGATCACATCGTCAAAGGTGCGTTGTTCGGTCTTCTTCTTTGCCATGGGTTTCCTCGGTCTGGAGCTCGATTGGGACTGATGTGAGCCTGTCAGGTACGATTAACTTTCGCACACCCCGGGCTCGCAGCAAAGCTCGCGGCAAGTTCACAGCAAAGGCTGCGCACCGGTAAGCGGAACAAATGACGACGATGACCTCCAACACGCCCGATCCTAAACTCGACCTCAAGACACATCCGCTCGGCAGGTCCATTCTGGACCGCATCGGCAACACGCCCATGGTTCGTCTGGAGCGGCTGGTAGCCCATCTGCCCGGCATCACGCTGCTCGCCAAGGGCGAGTTCGCCAACCCCGGCGGAAGCGTGAAGGACCGGCCCGCCTCCTACATTGTGAAAGACGCCTTTGCCCGCGGTGAACTTGGACCGTCGCGCCCCGGACGCGGTCTTCTGGACGCGACCAGCGGCAACACGGGCATCGCCTACGCCATGCTGGGCGCGGCGCTCCAGTTTCCCGTGACGCTCTGCATGCCCTCCAACGTCTCTCCGGAGCGAAAGAAGATCCTTACGGCGTACGGCGCGTCGATCCAGTGGTCCGCACCGGACGAGGGCTCCGATGGAGCGATCCGCCTGGCGCGGAAGCTCTCCTCCGAAAGCGGCGACGAGTTCTACTACGCCGACCAGTACGGCAATGACAACAACTGGCGCTCGCACTACGAAACTACCGCCGAAGAGATCTGGTTCCAGACCGAAGGGCGCGTGACGCACTTTGTCGCTGGCCTGGGAACGAGCGGCACCTTTACCGGAACGACGCGGCGTCTGCGCGAGCTGAACCGCGAGATCAAGTGCATCAGCATGCAGCCCGATTCGCCATTCAACGGTCTCGAAGGTCTGAAGCACATGCCGACTGCCATCGTTCCGCCGATCTACGACGAGACGCTGGCTGACCGCAATCTCTGGGCGGATACCGAAGTGGCCTACGGCATGGCCAAGCGCCTCGGACGCGAAGAGGGCATCCTTGTAGGCATCAGCGCTGCGTCTAACGTGGCAACAGCCCTGAAGATCGCCGAGGAAGAGCATGCGGCGGGGCGGGAAGCCGTCATCGTCACCATCCTCTGCGATGGCGCGGACAAGTATCTGAGCGAAAGGTTCTGGACCGAGTAAATGCTGAAGATCAAACAGGCCGAGTACGAAGCGATGCGCCAGCACGGGGAGGAGACCTATCCCCACGAGTGCTGCGGCATCATGCTGGGAAAGCCCGTTATCCCGGGCGAAAACGAAGTCGTGGAACTGATGCGCGCGGGCAACACACGCACCGACTCCGCGCATAACCGCTACCACATTGCGCCGCAGGAGCTGATCAAGGCCCAGCGCGAAGGACGGAAGAAGGATCTCGAGATCGTCGGGTTCTATCACTCGCATCCCGATCATCCGGCGCACTGGTCCAAGACCGACTTCGACGAAGCGCACTGGTACGGTTGTAGTTACGTCATCACGGCCGTGGCGCAGGGGAAGGCCGAGGTGACGAATTCGTTCCTGCTCCGGGGCTCCAACGAAGACGACAAGGTCTTTGACCACGAGAAGATTGAAGTAGAAGCTTAAAGCGATTCAGCAGAACGCAACGACCAGCAAGAAAAGGAAATTATGAAGATCCTGATTCCTACCCCGTTACGCCAGTTTGCCAACGGGCAGAACGATGCAACCATCGACGAAAAGACCGTAGAAGCAGGCCTGACAAAGCTCGTGGAGCTTCACCCTGCGCTGAAGACAAATCTCTTCAACGCCGAGGGCAAGCTGCGCTCCTTCGTGAACGTCTACGTGAACGACGACGACATCCGCGACCTACCCACCGGCCTGCAGACGGTTGTCGCAGCAGACGACGACATCTCCATCATCCCTTCGATCGCCGGTGGTTCGCCGGTCGCCGAAGCCTCCGCCGTGACGGAAGAGGTCACGCTCTCGAACGACGAGATCGCGCGCTACTCGCGACACCTCATCCTTCCCGAGGTGGGCATGGATGGACAGAAGAAGCTGAAGGCGGCCAAGGTGCTCTGCGTCGGCACGGGCGGTCTGGGAGCGCCCATGGCGCTTTACCTCGCCGCCGCAGGCGTTGGCACCATCGGCCTGGTGGACTTCGACGTTGTGGATGAGTCGAACCTGCAGCGCCAGATCATTCACTCGCAGGCGACGGTCGGCAAGCTGAAGGTCGACTCCGCAGAGATCATGCTGAATGGCCTGAACAAGACCACGAAGATCGTGAAGTACAACACCATGCTGACGAGCGCGAACGCCCTGGAGATCTTCAAGGACTTCGACATCATCGCCGACGGTACGGACAACTTTCAGACGCGCTACCTTGTCAACGACGCTTGCGTTCTGACCGGCAAGCCGAACGTCTACGGTTCGATCTTCCGCTTTGAAGGTCAGGCGAGCGTCTTTGCCACGGAGGCAGGCCCCTGCTACCGCTGTCTCTACCCCGAACCGCCACCGCCGGGACTGGTTCCCTCCTGCGCCGAGGGCGGCGTGATGGGCGTTCTTCCCGGCCTCGTGGGCACTATCCAGGCGACCGAGGTCATCAAGCTGATCCTTGGCATCGGCGAGCCGCTGATCGGCCGTCTGCTGCTGATCGACACCTTGTCGATGGGCTTCCGCACGCTGAAGCTGCGTAAGAATCCCGAGTGCCCGATGTGCGGAACACACGAAATCAAGGAACTGATCGACTACGACCAGTTCTGCGGCATCGCTCCTCCGTCGTCCGTGGGCCCGCTCGAAGTCTCGTCCCACGGAGCTGTGACGGCTGCCGCCGAGGTCGACGGTATTCCTCAGGTCTCGGTAGAAGACCTGCAGGCACGGATGAAAAAGGGCGATGTCTTCGTCCTCGACGTCCGCGAACCGCACGAGGCGCAGATCGCAACGCTTGGCGCTCCGCTGATTCCTGTGGGATCGCTCGAGTCTCGCCTGGCCGAGCTTGCTCCTCATAAGAACGAGGAGATCTTTGTCCACTGCAAGACCGGTGGCCGCAGCCAGAAGGCAGCGCAGATCCTCAAGGCCGCCGGGTTCACGCATGTCTCCAACGTCCAGGGCGGCATCACGGCCTGGGCAGAGCGCATCGATCCTACCGTCGCCAAGTACTAAGCTCGTACATTTTGGACAAAGCCCCGGGGACCTCTCCGGGGCTTTGCTGTGTGTGAGCCAAGACTCCGGGTGCCCCGTACATCGCGCTTTTTGCGATGTGCGGGAGGATGCTGGCTCCGGCTGAGATTCGAGAAGCACCAGAGATTCAAAGCGGTTCGCGCCTCGCGCGAACACCCACACATGCGCGATGAAGCTGCGCATGTATGGGGCACCCCGGCTCCACTTTGTCATCCCGTAGCGTAGCGGAGGGATCTGCTGTCCTCGGCGCACAAATCAGGTGTGTGCGCTCCGCGCGACCCCACCCTTTCGCGATAAAGCCGCGAAAGAATGGGGCACGGGATTACGCTTTGACTTTGCGGGCGGCGGAACGTCTGGCTTTGGCCTCATCCGCAAGCTGGACCTGATGAGACTGCACGATGGTCGAGATGAGCTTTGGATACCGCGCCTCCACCTCAGCGCAGCGCGAGGTGTTGTGCATCTCCACGCCCTTCCGCTCGCTGTAAATCAGACCCGCTTCGCGCAGGATTTTAAAGTGCTGCGAGAGCGTCGACTTTGGAATCGCCTTGTCATCGACTTTCAGAAATGTCGAACAGTTCTGCGAGCAGTCCTGACCGACGATATCGGCGTAGATCGCCACACGCACGGGATCAGAGAGCGCGTGCAGAATCGCTTCTACCGTCACTTCTTCAATCGCGGGATGGAACAAGGGGCGCATCTATGTATTTGATTGTAGGCGCAGCAACAAGATTCATTGGCCATGGTTCATTTTTCCCGAACTAATGAATCCTGTACATTTGGACCCTCATCAGATGGTTAAGAAAGCGACCTGAAGCTCCTCGCACGACTTGGGCCAGGCTCGAAAGGATACGCATCATGGGTAAGCTCGAAGGAAAAGTAGCAGTCATCACAGCAGCCACGTCCGGCATGGCGCTGGCCACCGCCAAGCTCTTTGTAGAAGAGGGCGCATACGTTTACATCACCGGCCGTCGCCAGGAAACGCTCGATAAGGCGGTTAAGGAGATCGGTCGCAACGTGACCGGTGTGCAGGGAGATGCAGCGGTTCTTGCCGACCTCGACCGTCTCTATGACACGGTCAAACGCGAAAAGGGAAAGATCGATGTTCTCTTCGCCAGCGCAGGAGATGGCGTCTTCGCGCCCATCGGCAGTGTGACGGAAGAGGGCTTCGACAAGACCTTCGACCTCAACGTACGCGGCACACTCTTCACCGTGCAGAAGGCACTTCCGCTCTTCAACGATGGCGGATCGATCTTCCTGAACGGTTCCATTGCAGGCAGCAAAGGCATTCCCACCTTTGGCGTCTACTCCGCCAGCAAGGCGGCGGTTCGCTCCTTCGCACGCACATGGCTGCTTGAACTGAAGGACCGCAACATCCGCGTCAACGTCCTCAGTCCCGGAACGATCGACACACCGATTCTCGACCAGTTCGGACCCGATGCGAAGGAGAGCTTCAAGGCCAACATCCCTCTCGGCCGCATGGGACGTCCCGAGGAGATTGCAACCGCAGCGCTCTTTCTCGCCTCCAGCGATTCGAGCTTCGTGAACGGTATCGAACTCTTCGTCGATGGCGGCACGGCGCAGATCTAAGACGCGCCTACTCACGGAAACCTCTGGACATCTATTTGGTGTCCAGAGGTTTTCTGCGTTAAGGGCGTTTGAGCGCAGGAAGAAGTGGCGCGAGAGAGCCGTCGTTTGACGCTGGTGTAAGTTCCAGAAGCTTCGAAATAAAGTCGTAGACCGCTGTGTTCTGAAACGTTGGAAGCTGGAAGCCTCTGCGAATATCCGGACCTTCGGCGAAGAAGATGGCCTTCATCTCGGGCATGGTCAGAGCGTCATAACCGTGTTCGCCGTGCGGGCGCTTCTTCGGCTCCGTGGTCGTGTCGAAGCGCACATCGGTAGGGATGTGGAAGACGAGATAAGGGTCGCCGAGGCGTGCGTTCTCGCGTACCTGCAACGGCGCGGGTGTATCCGCAAGGCGGTACGCTGTGAAGCGCGGATCGGGATGCGCGCGAAAACCCTGGTAGATCGCTTGCTTTTGCGCCTCAGTCTCGGGATACAGAAGGATGCCTTCGTGATGCACCCCTTTCAACAACGGTCCCAGGCCGGGAAGTTCACTCAGCGTCAGCACCGGCCCGACCATGTCGATCATGCCGTGGTCGGCGGTGACAATCAGGTCGACGGGCAGATGCAGCGCACGAAGACGTCGTGAGAGCTCTCCCATCAGAGTGTCGACGTGATGGACGGCCGTATCCAACTCAGTCGATGCAACGCCGAAGTCATGCCCGGCATGATCGGTGTCAGCGAAGTAAAGGGTGATGAAGTGCGGGCGTTCGGCGGGCGGAAGCTGCAGCCAGGTGATGACCTGATCGATGCGCTTCTCGCCGTCGTACTTGTCGAGATAATCAGCCCAGAAGGTGGGCCGACGTCCGGCAATCTCAGCGTTGGAGCCCGGCCAGAACATGGCGGCGGAGCGCATGCCATTCTCTTCCGCGAGCGACCAGAGAGGTGTTCCGTTGTAGAAGCTGCCGTCGCCGCTGTTCTTTTTGTATTCGTAAGTCTTGTGCGTGACAGGATCGTAAAAGGTGTTCCAGAGAATGCCGTTATGCTCAGGCAGCAGACCTGTGACCAGCGTCGTGTGATTGGGAAATGTGATCGACGGGTAAGACGGAAGCATCCCAAGCGGCGTCGATGCGCCGCGTCTGCCTATGGCTAGAAGATTTTGCGCACCGTGGATCTTCGCATAGTCGTAGCGGAAGCCGTCGAGCGAAACCAGAACGACATAGTGCTTCTTCTGTTGGGCCGGGGTATTCGGTGGAGTCTGTTCGGTGTGTAAAACAACCTGTGCGGAAGCAGCGAAGGCACAAGCAAGTACAAGTGCAAGAAGGCGACGCATGTAGTTATGGTATCGCCCGGTGCTATTAGAGGATGTCACTGGAAAGGTGCAGGGCTCGACTACCAAACCAAACCCGTCAATTTCGACCAACCGGAGCGAAGCGTAGGGAGCGGAGAAATCTGCTTGAGTCATGTGCCAGAGGCACATCGGATCGCGCTTTGCGCGATTACAAAAGCAGATCTCTCCGCTTCGGTCGAAATGACGATATTGCTGTGTCGAAATGAAGGAGTTTTTACAAAACCTAGTCTTCGGCCTTATCGTCCACCGTGAGGATCTGCAGGCAGAGCGGAGCATCCAGGATGAAGCTGAACTTCTCGATCGCGCGGAGTGCTTTCTCAATCGTCGAAGTCAGGCAGGCCTCCGTGGTGATCACGAAAGGCAGGCAGTCCTTGGGGTAGCCCGGACGCTGGAGGATGCTGTCGATGTTGACGCCCACCTTGCCCAGCGCACCTGTAATGGCACCGACGATCCCGGGCTCATCCGCGACGACGAAGCGGAGATAACGCGGAGCGAGAAACTCGCCCGCGACCTGGCGCTTCTTTGTAGGTAGAGAGACAGGCGCACCGCCATGCGCGACCGCGAGCAGATCGCTGACGATGGCCACGGCCGTGGGATGTCCGCCTGCCCCGTGACCGGAGAAGACCACATCGCCACCAAACTTGCCCGAGGTCACCACCATGTTTTGGGTGCCGTGCGACCAGGCGATGGGAGAGGTGGACGGAACAAGCATGGGACCGACGCACGCACGGATCTGGCGGCCGTCCACTTCGGCGCGCGAGATCTGCCGGATCGTGCAGTTAAGTTCCTGCGCGTAGTGGAAGTCCACGGCAGAGACCTGCGCGATGGTCTGCGTCGGGATAGCATCCGGATCGAGCTCCGCATGCAGAGCGATGCGCGCGAGGATGCAGAGCTTGGCACGGGCGTCGTAACCGTCCACGTCGGCAGAGGGATTGGCCTCCGCATAGCCGGCGGCCTGCGCCTTTTCAAGCACTTCGCCGTAGTCGGCTCCCGCTTCCATGTGCGAAAGGATAAAGTTGCAAGTTCCGTTCAGAATGCCGGAGAGCCGCGTGATACGGTCGCCCTGCAAGCCCTGCAGAGTTGCGGGGATGACGGGAACTCCACCCGCCACGGCAGCGTTGTAAGCAAGCGATGCCTTGTTCTTCTGCGCGAGGCGTGCCAGAGCAACTCCCCGATAGGCGATCAGTTGCTTATTCGCCGTGACCACGGATTTGCCGCTGCTGAGCGCGCGGCGGATCCACTTCTCCATCGGGTCCAGGCCGCCGATAGTCTCAATAACGACATCGACCCTGGAGTTCAGCACATCGTCGATGTTCTCCGTCCATTTGGCCGTATCAGGAACGAACTTTGCCGCGGCATGGGCGCGCTTGCGGTCGATGTCCCGGTTGTAGATCCATGCGAGTTCGATGCCGGGGAACTTCTGCGCGGCGAGTACCTGCGCGACCGAGCTGCCGACGGTGCCAAAGCCGAGGATGGCGACGCGGAAGATCTTCTCTCTGGCGACGGTCTTTTTCGCAACTGGCTTTGAGGCGGTCTTCTTCACTGCGGTCTTGCTCATAATTTAGTAGTCGATTCTCTGCGTGGTTTCACGCCAGGTGTTGAAGCTTTCAGTGGCTTCGTCGGACAGAAGGGTTTGGGTGGGAATGGAGCGCTCGGAGATCGGGCGCTGGATCTCGGTGTAGAGAAAGCTATCGTCAAAGCCGGCTTCGGCGGCATCCTGCGCTGTGTTGCCGAAGTAGATGCTGCGGCAGCGCGCCCAGTAGATCGCGGCGAGGCACATGGGGCAGGGCTCGCAGGAGGTGTAGACGTCGCAACCGGTGAGCTGAAAGGTGCCAAGCGCGGCGCAGGCGGCGCGGATGGTATTGACTTCCGCGTGGGCCGTGGGATCGTTCGTGGCGGTAACGGTATTGGCGCAGGCGGCGATCACTTCGCCGTCGCGCACGATGACGCAGCCAAAGGGACCTCCCTTGCCGGAGGTGACGTTTTCCGTTGCAAGGCGGATGGCCTGGCGCATGAACTCCGCATGGTCGGTGTTGGATAAAGACATTATTCCCTACGGCTCCAAGGGAAAGTATCGCATGTGGGGTGCGATTTCTGGATAATCAGAACATGGTTCCAGGAGAACAGCAGTGCTGGGTTTCGAAGCGCGTGGTGACGCCTGAGGGAGTGCGCCCGGCAGCCGTAGTGGTGGAAGACGGCGTGATCGTGGCTGTGCTGGATACCGCTCCCGCCGACGCGCATGTCCACGACTGGGACGGCGATGCCCTTCTCCCCGGCCTCGTCGATACGCATGTCCACATCAATGAACCTGGACGAACCGAGTGGGAAGGATTCGAGACCGCTACACGGGCAGCCGCTTCGGGAGGATTTACGACCGTAGTGGATATGCCCCTGAACTGCCTTCCGGAGACGACGACCGTTGCCGCGTTGGAGATCAAACGGGCGGCCGCCGCGGGAAAGTGCTGGGTGGACTGGGCGGCGTGGGGCGGCGCAGTAGACGGCAACCAGGAACACATGCTTCCCCTCGCACGAGCAGGTGTTCTGGGATACAAGTGCTTCCTTGTCTATCCGGGATGCGATGGGTTTACGTCCATCGGTGCGGAGAATCTCGAACAAGCGCTCCCTCCGATAGTCGAAAGTGGTCTACCCCTGCTGGTGCATGCGGAGTTGCAGGGGCCCATCGATGCCGCCTGTGCTCGACTCCACGACGCGGACTGGCGGAAGTACGCGACGTATCTTGCCTCGCGTCCGGATGAGGCGGAACTGGATGCGATTGCCTTCCTGATCGGTCTCTGCCGAAGGTATCGCTTCAGGCTGCATATCGTGCACCTCGCGACGGCGCTGGCTCTGCCCATGCTGCGAGAGGCAAAAGCAGAGGGTCTGCCGATTACGGTGGAGACCTGCCCACATTATCTCCACCTCTCCGCGGAAGAAATCGCGGACGGAGCGACGGAGTTCAAGTGCGCCCCACCGATCCGCAGCGCGGCGAACCGCGAAGGTCTGTGGGAAGGCCTGCGGGAGGGCGTCATCGACCTCGTGGCAACGGACCACTCGCCCTGTCCACCGGAGATGAAGAAGTTGGGCGGACGCTTCGACGAGGCGTGGGGCGGGATCGCCAGCCTCTCAACGGCCCTGAGCGTGATGTGGACGGAGGCCGCAGCGCGTGGATTTTCGCTGACGGACATCGCCCGCTGGATGAGCGCCGCCCCCGCCGCCTTGGCAGGTCTGCAGAACCAGATCGGAGCCATTGCCGTGGAACGCTATGCGAATTTTGTCCGATTTTCTCCGGAAATGGACCGCCTGATCGAGAAAGACGGCCTGCATTACCGCCACAAGGTATCTCCCTATATGGGAAAAGCTCTGCGCGGAGTCGTCAAAACCACCGTCCTGCGAGGTGTGCCTGCCTATATAGACGGCGAGTTTTCCAGGGAACCAGCGGGACGCGAGTATGCTGAAAATACATGAATGATGTGTTGACACGTTGGAATCGGATGTCCGTAGAGGACGCGATCGGGGAGATTTTGCCCTGCTGCGGATCACGGGCCTGGGCACGTGGACTTGCTGGCTTGCGTCCTGTCATGCTGGAAGATTCGCTTTTGCAGCGAAGCGACCGCATCTGGTGGGCGCTGACAGAGGCGGATTGGGACGACGCCTTCCGCAGCCATCCACGCATCGGCGAGAAGAACGCCCCAGGCGAAACAACGCCCCAGGCGGTGCACTGGAGCGCCAAAGAACAGAGCAATGCGGCGGACCTCTACTCCGTAAAAGAGCTTATGGCCGAGGGCCAGCGTGCTTACGAGGAGAAGTTTGGCCGTCTCTTTATCATCTGTGCCAGCGGCAAAAGCGCTTCGGAGATGCTGGCCATGCTGGACGCGCGCATGCACAACGACCCTGCGACGGAGCTGCGAAACGCGGCGGAACAGCAGCGCCAGATTACTCAGCTGCGGCTGCGGAAGTGGATGCGAGGCGAGCGATGAGCATCTCGACCCATGTTCTGGATACGGCGAGCGGCAGACCCGCAGTGGGCATGGGTGTCGAACTGGAGCTGGATCAGGACGGCGAGTGGCTGACACTGAACGCCGCCCATACCGACGCTGACGGACGCGTGAAGTTCCTTCTGCCCGAGGGCGAGATCATGGTGCCCGGCGTCTACTGCGCGCGCTTCGCCACGGCTTCGTGGTTTGTGGCGCACGGGATGCAAGGCCTCTATCCGATTGTGGAGATCACCTTCATGGTCGAGGCGGGACAGGCGCACTACCATGTGCCGCTGCTCCTGACAGCCAATGGATACACGACCTACCGGGGAAGCTAAAAAGGGAGTAACTGTGGCAAAGCTGACAGAGAACCGATACGGCAAAGCGCGCGTGCGTGTAATGAAGCTGGACCGCTCGCAACCGCAGCACCAACTTTTTGAGTGGACGGTTCGCGTGCTTCTGGAAGGCGACTTCGAGACTGCGCATACCCTGGGCGACAACTCCAAAATCCTGCCGACCGACACAATGAAGAACACGGTCTACTCGCGCGCGAAGGAATCGAAGGCGGGGACACCGGAAGAGTTCGCGGCAGAGCTTGCGGAGTTTCTGCTGGGACGCAATCCGCAGGCGCTATCGGTCGAGATCAGGATCGAAACCGTGATGTGGAAGCGCCTGATCATTGAGGGCAAGGCCCACGGCTCGTCGTTCATGCGCGGTTCGGATGAACTGGGAACCGTCCTGCACACTGCAACGCGCGAAGCAAAGACGATGATCTGCGGCGTAGAAAATATGGTGATCCTGAAGTCACAGAACTCTGGCTTCGAGGGTTATATCCAGGACGAGCTGACGACGCTCAAGCCCACGTCAGACCGGCTCTTCGCCACGGCGATGACTGCGGACTGGGAGTACACCGATGGTGGCTCTGCCTTCACCGCGCGACGCCGCGCTGTTCGCGAGGCGATGCTGAAGGCCTTCGCCGAGCACGATTCGAAGTCAGTGCAACAGACGCTCTACGCGATGGCGGAGGCTGCGCTTGCTGCAGTACCTGAAGTAAGTCGCGTGCACATGGTGATGCCGAACAAGCACTGTCTCTTGGTGGATTTGAAGCACTTCAGCCAGGAAAACGACAACGAAATCTTTGTCCCGACGGAAGATCCACACGGATACATTGAGGCAACGGTGGTGCGCGCGGAGTGAGCGCCGACGCACAGCGCGTGATGGAGCGATGCGCCTCCCTGGCCGCGATCACAGACGTAAAGGGTGAGACGACGCGTACGTTTCTCTCCCCCGCTATGACACGAGCCAACGCGCTTGTAGCCGAGTGGATGCAGGCGGCTGGAATGTCTGTCCACATGGATGCTGCGGGGAATCTGCGCGGACGCCATGGTGAAGCCGCCAGGACCTTTGTGATGGCTTCGCATCTCGACACGGTGCCCAATGCAGGAGCGTACGACGGCATCCTTGGCGTCGTGATGGCGATTGAAGTCGCCGAAGCGATGCGGGATGCTGTGCTTCCCTTCTCGATCGAGGTCATTGGATTCTCGGAAGAAGAAGGCGTGCGCTTTGGCGTACCTTTTATCGGCTCGCGCGCCATGGTGGGAACGTGCGATGAAACTCTGCTCTCTACGCAAGATGCAAACGGCATAACCGTGCGTGACGCGATCGCAGCCTATGGACTTCACTGCGAGACATTACCAGAGGCCGTTCCACACGATGCCTTCGCCTATCTTGAGTTCCACATCGAGCAGGGGCCGGTCCTCGAAGCCGAGGGCCGCCCACTCGGCGTGGTGGAAGCCATCGCAGGGCAAAGCCGCTATACCATGACCTTCACCGGAACGGCGAACCACGCGGGCACAACGCCAATGCACTTGCGGAAGGATGCGATGTCTGCGGCGGCGGAGTGGATCGTCGCCGTGGAAGACCTTGCACAGGAAACCAAAGGCCTGGTGGCGACCGTCGGCTCCGTCTCCACGATACCCGGTGCCGGGAATGTGATTGCGGGCGCGGTCAAAGCCACGCTGGATGTCCGCAGCGCGGAAGACGCCGTCCGCCATGAGGCCGTGGCGATTTTGCTTGCGAAGGCGGAAGCCTGTGGCGTGAGCCGTGGCGTCCGTGTCGAGGCAAATTTGCGTATGGATCAGGAGGCGGTAGCGATGGATGCTTCTCTGATCGCTTCTCTCGCGGAGGCCCTCGGCGACGGTGCGCGCAGGCTTGTCAGCGGAGCCGGTCATGATGCGATGATCGTTGCGCCACACATCCCGTGTGCGATGCTCTTTCTGCGGTCGCCGGGAGGTCTGAGCCATCATCCCGACGAGAGTGTTCTTATGGACGATGTACAGGCGGGGCTCGACACTGGCGTTCGCTTTGTAAAATTGCTGGCGATCAAGGAGAACGATGCATAAGTTAGGCGAAACACGCAGCTGCTTGCGGCACGATCATCTTCTGCAGACGCCAGATACCTTTGTGCGCGCTGCACTGCCGGGCATGCTGAAGTCGGTGGCCGTGGTGCACGCCGCGCCTGCATTGGGTGCGGGCTTCACACAGTACACCGCCGAGATGGAAGCTGGCGGACGACTTGGACCTGCTCTGGGAACGCGCTTCCTCTATGTGCTCGAAGGCCATCTGCAGGTCGGCCAGGAAGAGCTGTTGCCGGGTGGATATGTTTTGCTTCCTGCGGGAAATCCCCTGGAGGTGATAGCAAAGTCCGTATCGCGCGTCACCGTAATTGAAAAAGAGTACATCGCCTTGAAGGGTGCAGGCGCGCCTCAGTTTTTCGTTGGACGCGAGAGCGACATCCTGTACACGCCACTGATGGGCGATGAAGACCTCCAGGTACGGCAGCTTCTCCCGGATGATCTCGCGTTGGACTTCGCCGTGAACACGATGACCTACATGCCCGGTGCGGCGCTAAGTATGGTCGAAATCCACGTCATGGAGCATGGCTTGTTGATGCTGGAAGGCGGCGGCATCTATCGTCTGGGCGAGAGCTGGTATACGGTGACGCAGGGTGACTTTATCTGGATGGCGCCGTACTGCCCGCAGTGGTTTGGGGCGATTGGAAAGGTCCCTGCCAAGTATCTTATCTACAAAGACTGGAACCGGCATCCGCTGGCCACATGTGGAGATGCGCGATGAAGATCGTCGTAGACGCACAACGCCTGAAAAGCGAGCTAACGACACTCGCGTCCTTCACCCATGTAGAACAAACAGGCAAAGAAGGCGAGACCGCCGTCACGCGCATCGTCTTTACCGAAGACGATCTGGCCGCACGGGCTTGGCTGCGTGGTCTGCATGAAGAAACCGGTTTGGCCGTTCGTGAAGACGCCGTGGGCAATGTCTTTGCACGCTGGTTGGGTTCAGCGCCGGAGCTACCTGCCGTTGGAACGGGTTCGCATACGGACGCGATTCCTCACGCGGGCATGTACGACGGCACCGTCGGCGTGCTGGGCGGACTGGAAGCGATTCGCTCGCTGCAACGCTCCGGTGTGAGGCCGAAGCGTTCGATTGAGCTGCTGATGTTTACCTCCGAAGAGCCAACACGATTTGGAATCGGTTGCCTGGGAAGCCGTCTCCTGTCGGGCGTTCTGGATGCTTCACTAGCGGACCAGTTGAAAGATGCTGAAGGCATGGCGCTGGCGGAGGTCCGTACGGCTGCGGGTTTTGCCGGAACGCTCGATGAGGTGTTGCTCCCCACCGGCTACTACAGCGGTTGGGCGGAGCTGCATATCGAACAGGGGCCTCTGCTGGAGCGGGATGGCGTGCAGATCGGCGTGGTCACCGACATCGCTGCCCCAGCGAGCTACCGCATTACGATTGAAGGCTTTGGCGGACACGCTGGAGCCCTGCTGATGCCCGACAGGAGAGACGCGCTCTGTGCTGCGGCAGAGATCATTCTCGCCGTGGAGAAGTTTGCGCTCGCGACCGGCGTGATCGACACAGTCGCCACGGTCGGCACGCTGAAGGTACATCCCGGAGCCGTGAACAGCGTGCCCAGCCGCGTGGAGCTTGCACTGGACGTGCGCGACACGGATCCCGAGAGGCGCGAGAGCGTGATGCGTGGCGTGCGCGCCGTCTGCGAGGAGCTGCGCGAACGGCGCGGCGTCTCCATAGCCGAGCAGCTCATCAACGCCGACCCTCCGGCGCAGAGCGACGAGCGCATCGTCGCAGCCATTGAATCGGCATGCGTGGACCATGGCTACTCGTATCGCCGCATGGTGAGCCGGGCTTATCATGACTCCCTCTTCATGGCGTGCGTCGCTCCTGTGGCGATGATCTTCATTCCCTGCCGTGGCGGTGTCAGTCACAGGCCGGATGAGTTTGCGAGTTTGGACGCGATGACCGCAGGCGTGACAGTGCTTGCGGAGACGCTTTTGCATTTATCGGCCATGTGAGCGATGTTCGTGCAGAATAAAGGGATATGGCGATAGCTTCGATTAACCCGGCAAACGGCACGACGCTGAAGACGTTTGAGCCGTTGACGGCGGAGCGACTGGAAGAGAAGCTCGCTCTGGCAGCAAGGGCCTTTCGAGACTTCCAGAAGATGCCCGTGGAGCATCGCGCACTCTGTATGCGCAAGCTCGCAATGCTGCTCGAAGAAGACATCGAAGACCTGGCCTACCTCATGATGCAGGAGATGGGAAAGACCCTGCGCGCAGGTCGCGAAGAGATTCAAAAGTGCGCGTCCGGTTGTCGCTATTACGCAGAAAATGCGGCACGCATTCTGGCTCCCGAAGCGATTCCCACGGGCACGGGAAAGAGCTATGTGCGATGGGATCCTCTGGGCGTGATCCTTGCCGTGATGCCGTGGAACTATCCGTTCTGGCAGGTCTTCCGCTTTCTCGCACCGGCCCTGATGGCCGGGAATGTAGGTCTACTGAAGCATGCGCCCACCGTGCCGCAATGCGCGCTGGCGATCGAAACCCTGACGCGCCGCTCTGGGTTTCCGCGTGGAACATTTCAGGCGCTCTTCCTTGAAACCGAGCAGGTCGAAGGCGTGATCGGCGATCCTCGCGTGGCCGCAGTCACTGTGACGGGAAGTCAGCGCGCCGGACGCGCGATCGCTGCGAAGGCTGGCACATGCCTGAAAAAAACCGTGCTCGAACTTGGTGGAAGCGATCCTTTTATCGTGATGCCGACTGCGGATCTGGCTGTAGCCGTAGAGACAGCGGCGCGGTCGCGCACCGTCAACGGCGGGCAGTCCTGCATCGCGGGCAAGCGGTTCATCGTGCATGCCAGCATCTATGAAGAGTTCGTGCGACGCTTTGCGCGCAAGATGGCTTCGCTGAAAGTCGGCGATCCGTCGCGCGAGGATACCGAAGTCGGCCCCCTTGCGTCCGCGCGAGGACTGGCCGAAGTAGAGCGGCAGGTCGCAGACGCGGTGCGGGCGGGCGGACGTGTTGTGGTGGGGGGCGCGAAGCTGATGAGCCGGGGCTTTTACTTTGAGCCGACGGTGATCGTGGACGTCCCCAGGACAAGCGCCATCTATCGCGAAGAGATCTTTGGACCGGTAGCGATGGTCTTCTCCGCACGTGATACCTCCGAGGCGATCGAGATTGCGAACGACACGGAGTACGGCCTCGGCGCCTCCGTGTGGACGAGCGATCCGGCCGAACAGCAACGAATGGTCTCGGAAATCGAAGCGGGTATGGTGTTCCTCAACGCGATGGTGGTCAGCGATCCACGCATGCCCTTCGGTGGTGTGAAGGGTTCGGGCTATGGCAGAGAACTGAGCGCTGCAGGCATGCGCGAGTTCCTGAATGCCAAGTCCGTCGTCGTGGCTTAGCCAGCTCTGGCTAAGTTCGTCAGAGATTTTTTTCATTCCGTCCCGAAGCATAGGAATCTGCTTCGTCTGTCACCACATCTCGCAATAACCACGAAAGAGACCACAGCAGATCCCTTCGCTTCGCTACGGGATGAAAAATAAAGAGGAAAGCCCGACGCGTTCGCGTCGGGCTCTTCTGTTCTGCACAGCGTTAGAAGTTGAAGGTAAGTTGAAGGGCGATACGACGGACAGCGGACTGGTTTCCGCCAAAGCCTCCCACGATTGCAACCGATTTACCGAAGTTGGGGCTATTGATGGTTCCCACCTGAGCGGCATAAGGCACGTAGTTGAACAGATCGAACGCCTGGGCGCTGAGATTGAAGTTGTAGCGATGGTTATTGCTTCCACCACCGAAGGGACCGCCGGGACCACCACCGGGGCCGCCGCCGGGACCACCACGTCCGCCGCCACCACCACCGCCACGGCGTCCTCCACCAGGAGGTCCGCCGGCGTCAGGAGCTGCTGCGGCACCCGCACGCTTGCCGAAGCCGAATGATTTTGCAACACGCAGATTGAAGCTGACATTCGTCGGCCCGGTGCAGTAGTTGACGGGGATGCGGTTGTAATTTGCGATGACCGTTCCAGGAGGCGTTCCCTTGAGTGGGTCAACGAAATCTCTGGCAACGGGTTGGTTGGTTGCAGGGTCGATCACTGTAGCCGAGCAGCTTCCAGAGGAGGCACCGTTCGCAAACATCGGACGGTCATTGAACTGAGAATCACCGTTGACGTCGCTTCCGGTGGACAGGCTGTAAGGTGAACCGGAGTTGACGTTCATGAAAGGGCTGAGGCTGAACTGATATGGCAGGCCGAAGTTACCGAACAGGAAGAGACGGTGTGTGTTGTTGAACCCGGCGCGACCGTAGTCTGTGCGGGAGTTGGTGGAATCCGTCGGGAAGTAGGTGGCACCGTTGGTGTTTGCGTTAGCAATGCTGAACGCGTAGTAGCCAAAGAGAGAGAAATTGCGCGAAGGTCGGTAGTTTCCGTTTGCAATGATCTGATGTTGCTTGTAAACACCTGCGGATTGGTACTGATAGTTGTAAGCGGTGGCAGTCGTGCCGACAACGCGCGAGATGAACTGATGGAATCCGCGGCTGCCGATGTAGTTCACTGAAAGAGAAGCCGTCTTGGACAACTGCTGGTCGACGCCGATGGCGTACTGCACGTTATATTCGCTGCGAAGATTGGGAGCAAGCGTATAGACGGTGTTGCGCGAAGCGGCAGCTCCACCGCAGGCAGCCAGGTTCGACGGACTGCATCCGACTGCCGGCGTGGAATTGATCAGCTGGATTTGATTGATTCCATTCTGACGTGTCGTATTGATGACGTTGCCCAGATCGAAGCGGTTATTGAAGATGCCAAAACCCGTGCGCACGACCGTGATGGGCGAACCCGACTTCCGTGGGATGCCATAGGCGATGGAGACGCGGGGTGCAAAGTCGTGGTTGCTGTTGATATCCGTCTGGGCTTCAAACCGTGTACCGATGCTCACGGTCAAGTTCGGCTTCAGCTTCCAGTCGTCTTCGAAATAGAGGCCAACGTCGGTCAGGTTCTGCTTCAAGTTCGCCTGATTGATCTGAGTAATCGTGTACTGGTTCGGCCTGTTGGCAACGTAATCCGCTAACGAAGAGTACGTAAACAAACCGTTTGCGCCGGAGTTAGAGTTCAGAGCTTCGCGCGTAGTGCGAAGACGCCCTCCCATCCGGATGAAGTTCTTTGCAAGCTGGATCGAAGTGTAATTCTGCACTTCAATGTGGTCTGTATGCGTGGAAGAGGTCTGCGTGTTTGTGCCACCAGCCGTAAAGTTTCCGTTCACAATAAGCGTCGGCGCAGTAGAAAGCGGCACTTGCGAGGAGCGGGCACGCTGATACTCGAAACGCGTTTCGTTGATGACGCGAGGGCTGAAGATGTGACTGTCCGAAATCTGGATCTCGCCCTCGTTGCTGGCGAGATTACTCGCCGTGCTGCTGAGGTTCAAACCACCGTTGAAGCTTCCGTTCTGAGTATTGCTCTCATACTGATAGCGAACGATGAGGGTGTTCTTTTCGCTCAAAGCGAGATCGATACGGGGCGTAAAGTCATAGCGCAGGCGAGGCTGGGTGACAGCTGTGCGGAAGTTGCTGGCTGAGAAAGTACAACCGGCATTTCCGGGCTGGCAGAAAGCGCCTGTCCCGTCCACCGGAATCGTCGCATTGATGATGGCATTGTCTGCAATATTGCGATAACTTCCAGCGGCAGAAAACGAAGCCTTGCTGGAGATGGGGCCGGTAAGTGAACCCAGGAAGAAGAACGTATGGTACGCCGGGAAATCCTGTCCCTTAAGGAAGGGGTTGGCGGTATTGAAAGAGGAGTGAAGTCCCTGCACGTTCGCCTGTCCGTGAAAGGTATCGGTACCGGGCTTCGTGAGTACTTCAACGCGGCCGTAACCGGGCCGCTCGTACTGCGCGGAGAAGGGATTCTGGTTCACGCGGATTTCGCGGATGGAAGACTTCGGAGGAAGCTGACCGCCCGTGAAGCCGTCGACGTAGATCTGTCCGCCGTTAGGTCCCGCAGCGGGACCGGCGAGAGCGGAAAGTTCACTGGAGAGTTCGTCGGGGTCGTCCGAGAGCGCGTCGAGGTCCTTGCCTTTGATCGTCACAGCGCTGGCATTCGAGTCGGCATCGACCGAGACCTGGTTGGAGGAGGTCGTGACGCTGATCTCGGTGGAGTTCTCCTGGATGGCAAGCTTGACGTCCATGTTGACGACCTGCCCGAGAGCGAACTTCTGTCCCTGGCGGACGACGGAGGCAAAGCCCGGCATGGTGATCGTAACGGCGTAGGTTCCCGGCGGCACGCTGGGAATCTTATAGGTGCCGTCTTCGCCGGAGGTCGTGGTCAACGCCGGGCCTTTGGCCGGTGTGACCGTGATGGTCGCTCCGGGGACGACCGCCAGATCAGGGTCGGTTACGGTGCCGCGCAGAACGGCAGGTGTCGTGGCGGACGAAGCAGCCGTGGTCTGGGTGGTGGCTGAACTTATGGGCGCCGGAGCGGCCGTAGTCTGTGCCATAAGAACCGTGGCGCAGAGAAGGACGGAAAGAGACGCAAGATTCAGCAGTTTGGAAAACGGCACGCATTGCTCCTAGGGAAAAATCTGCTCACTACACGAAAAAGGACGCGGAAAATATGAAAAAGACCGTTACTGCGGTCCGCCGCCACCGGCTTCGGCACCACCTGCGCCGAGGTTCCAGGGGGAGAGGGACATGGGCTGCGAGCCCGAAGGCGTCGCTGCGAGGATAGGCTCAACTCCAGAGAGAACAGTCACTGCGGTGAGCGGATCGGAGGGCGCGCCCTGGGAGGCGACGATCATCAGGGCCTCGCCGGGCTTGAGTTCGGCGAGTGTGGTGGACGGAAGGCGGGCGATCATTTGGGAGAGATCTCCTCCACCGGCACGACCTGCTCCCATACCGCGACCGGCTCCAGGACCGCCTGCTGCCGGTGCGGCTGCACCTTCTGCATGTGCCGGTGCCGGAGGAACGGGCCCGCCAGCGGGACGCTGGCCGCCTGCTCCAGCAGGACCGGCGGCGCCACCACGGTTGCGCATGGCCAGCATAGTCGCCATCTGTTCCGGAAGATTCCGCAGATCGCTCTCCGGTGTGAGGCGAACCACAACGTTCTTCTTCGTTGCAAGGTCTTTCACGGTCACAGAGGAGTTTGCGGCATCGATGGAGACAATGGTTCCAGCCACGTTCCGGAAAGCTCCACTCACGATCTCTTCCGCAGTGATGGAGGTACCGTCCTCGGACTTATCGCCGCGAACGCGAAGCTGGTCGCCGGGCATGATCTGCTGCAGATTGCTGGCCGTGGCCTCTTCAAACTTGACCGAGCCGGGAGCGTAGCGGCGATAGATCGTTTTGGGCGTGGTGACCAGTTGCACCGTACGCGCGCCGGCCTTGATGGTGACAGAACCCGTACCAGGATCGACCGCAGAGACGATGCCGCCGGAGCCGCGACGCTGCCAGTCGGCCTGCTGCGCCGCGTTGCGCGAGGCGATATCGGCAGAGCGCATGACGATGACGCGCAGCGCAACAATGGCGTTCGCATCCACGGGTTTACCGGAAACCAGAACACGGTCTCCGACGGAGATGCTCTCCATTGTGCCCGGCTCGGCTGTTTTGAGGTCCGTGCTTCCTGGAGCCAGGACGACGATCTTCGCCGGAGCATCCGCGGAGACGGTGTACTGCACACCCGCATCCGTCGCGATGACGAGTGTTGTCCCGGTGATCGATTTCACGGTGCCGCGCTGATTGGTACGGGCCGCAGCCGAGGCGTCGGGCGTCGCCTGTGCATGCACAGTCGAGGAAGCGGAGAGGACAAGGGCCAGGGCAAAAGTGTGATGGAGAACGCGCATACGCTAGGAATCCTGAAAGACATCTCGGCGACGTGTGGACGAGCGGTCACACGAATCCGGCCGAACCTATTGAGGTACGTTACTGAGATACGTTTCCAGCATCGAAAAGTTTCCCACCTAAGGGAATAAGAACCGGATTTCGTGCCCAGATTTTCGTATCGTGAAGGACGGTAAGTCCATTTTAGGGCTTCTCAGCCTAAGCCCTGCCTAATTCCAGAATCGCTACTGTACCTGGCGGTAACGTCACCATCCCCCTCTGCAGATCAAGACCCTCCCGATTGGCCAGCAGGATCGTCGCCGGGCTCTCCAGAGGGAATGTTTGCGTGGTTTCTCCCAGGTTGACGAGTGTCGTCACGCTATGGCGAACGATTTCAATGGTACGGAGCTCCGGACGGATCTTCACCGAAACGGAACCATACTCGCCACGGTTCAGGTCGTGCGTGGAACGGCGCAGACGGATCAGAGCGCGATACCAAGCCAGCATAGCTGAGTGCGGAGCCTGCTCGACTTCCTCCCACTTCAACTTGGAGACGTGGAAGGCCACCGGATCTTCGGGATTGGGAACGTCTTCGGGCTTCCATCCAAACGCCGCAAACTCGCGCTTGCGACCCTTTGCTACGTTCTCGCGCAGTTCCGGGTCCTGATGGTCTGCAAAGTATTGAAAAGGCGTGGACGCTGCCCACTCTTCACCCTGGAAGAGCATGGGAACGAAGGGTGCTGTGAGAACAATCGCAGCGGCAATCTGGGCATACTCGAACGAGACCATATCGCTGAGACGGTCCCCCTTCGCACGGTTGCCGACCTGATCGTGGTTCTGGACGTAGCCGAGAAAGTGGTGAAAGGAAAGGCCGGCAACGGGGCGTCCATGGTCGCGGGAGCGGTTGCGGGCGTACTGGCCGTCGAAGACGAAGACACTCTCCAGAGACTTCGCAAGGTCCTCGAAGTCGCCGTAGTCCACGTAGTATCCAGCTTGCTCCCCCGTGATGAGAGAAAAGAGGGCGTGGTGAAAGTCATCAGACCACTGCGCTTCGAGCCCCAGGCCATTCGCAGCGCGGGGCGTAACGACGCGAGGATCGTTCAGATCGCTCTCTCCGATGAGCACCAGCTTCTTACCCATGGCGGCGGAGAGGTCTTCCACCTCGGAGGACATCTGCTCCAAGATATGGACCGCAGAGCGGTCAACGTACTCGTGGATCGCGTCCAGGCGCAGACCGTCAAAGTGGTAGTCGCGCAGCCAGAGGAGAACGTTGTCCACGAAGAAGCGACGCGACTGATCGGCACCCGTGCTCTCGAAGTTGATCGCCGCTCCCCATGGGGTGTGGTGGTTCTCGTTGAGGTACTGGCCGAAGATGCCTGTGTAATTTCCCGTCGGACCGAAGTGGTTGTAGACAACATCGAGCAGAACAGCGAGACCGCGCGCATGGCATGCGTCGACGAAGCGCTTGGCAGCGTCCGGGCCCCCGTAGGGCTCGTGCGGCGCAAAGAGTGCTACGCCGTCATAGCCCCAGCCATGCTCGCCCTCGAAGGAAGCAATCGGAAGAAGCTCGACGTGCGTAATTCCGAGCTCGACGAGGTAGTCGAGTCGCTTGATGGCCGCGTCGAGGGTGCCTTCAGGCGTGAAGGTGCCGACGTGCATCTCGTACAGAATGGCAGAGGCCAGCGGAGTGGGCTGAAAGTTCTTGTCCGTCCACTGGAAGAGGGAGTGGTCGTACACACGCGAGGTATTATGCACGCCCTCGGGCTGCCAGGGCGAGCGCGGATCCGGATAGTCAGCCTCGTCGTCGTCAACACGAAAGGCGTAGTCGGTGCCATGAGCGGCCGTGGGATGTTCGAGCGACCACCATCCACGGTCGTCAGGACCTATGAGCGGAAGGACGCTTCCGCCCACGTGGACGAAGACAGATTTGCGTTGTGGAGCCCAGACGGAGAAGCGATTCATTTGATTCCTTCAGAAGACGGTGGTGGCTTCTCGTTATGGCTCGCGAACGAGCAGAGCAACTGGAAAACGGTCAAGAAGATTGCCCACGCGCACACGGCCACCGGAGACGGTGACACCGGTGAGGCGATTCGTCCATCGGCCGGGGGGAACGACGATCGTGGTGACTGGCCACGCCCCGGCGGTCTTGTACGGAAAACGTTGCGTGAGGCTGAGCACCTCGCCTCCGCGGGTAAACGCGACGACATTGTCTACACGGGGTCCCGTAACCTCGCAGGGTACGTAAGCGGCTTCCGCACCGAAGGCGTGCGGACGTTCGTTGCGCAGACGAAGCGCCTGGTGGATCGTCCAGAGCTTGGGGCTGCCGTCTTCGAAGCGCGACTCCAGATTCTCCGTAAACTCCGTGGGCGAGAGATTCTTGATCTCGCCTAAAAGCCAGCGGCGCAGTTCATAGTCCACCGGGCGGCGGTTGTCGGGGTCGACGAGCGAGTGATCCCAAAGCTCGCTTCCCTGGTAAAGATCAGGCATGCCTGGCGCCGTGTATTTGATCAGTGTCTGCGAGAGCGAATTGATACGACCCGCGCGATTGATACGAGCAACGAGAGCCTCAAGATCTGCGATGAAGGGCTCGTGCTGCAGAATACTCGCAATGAAGTTGTGCATTGCGTCTTCAAAGTCAGCGTTCTGGGCGGTCCATGCGGTTTCCAGTTTTGCCTCGCGCATGGCCTTGGTCATGTACTCCTGCGCGCGCTCGACGGTGATGGGCCAAGCTCCGATAAGCGTCTGGTAGAGGAAGTACTCGGAGTTGGCGTCAGGGAAGCGGCCCGTCCGGAAGCTGTGATTCATGCGCGACCAGCGCCGAATCGCCAGGCGGAAGCGATCAGGGATCTCGGCCAGAACGGCGAGGCGCGCGCGCACGTCGTCCGACCGCTTCGTGTCGTGCGTCGACAGCGCCGTCATCGTGATGGGATGCGTCTCCTGCATCGTCTGCTGATAGGCGTGGAAGTCGGCGAGAGAAAGCCCATTGCGTGAGGGATTTCCTCCGACCTCGTTCATGCCGACGAGGCGGTTGTAGGTATAAAAGGCCGTGTCTTCAATGCCCTTGGCCATCACCGGACTGGTGAATTGCTGGAATCGTGCGATGAACTCGGATTCGAGCGGGCCACGGTTGCGCAGGCAGAGGATGTCCGCCATAAAGTCATAGAGGCCTGGATCAATATCCGGTTTGCGGATCTTGGCTTCGGCTACAGCCTCTTCGATCTGCTGGCGGTCCTCGGCGGTAATCTCGTCGGGTCCATCGGAGGCAGCGACGACGTAGGTGCGATAGACGCCAAAGCAGGCGGCGACGGCGCGGATGGCACGGCGGATCTCCGACCGCGTGAAGTCGCGGAAATCGCGGTTGTTCTCGCAAATTTCCACGAAGAGATTCGCCAGACGGTTGACGTCCGAGGCAAGGGTCTCGCGTTCGATGGCACTCTTCTTCTCGTAGGCGATCTGCGGGAAGTCCGTGGGCATCTTTGTGAAATCGCGGTAGATGGACTCCAGCTCCGCGATGCCTTCGGGGTTTACCAATAGCGCATTGCAGACGTTCATGAAGTCGTAGCCGGTCGTTCCCTCTACGGGCCAGGTGGTACGAAGGAACTCGTCGGGTTCGAGGATTTTCTCCGCAACGACATACGCCTCTGGTGCGTGCTTGCGCAGACGCTCGAAGTACTGCGAAGGATCGCGCAGGCCATCGGGATGATCGACGCGGACGCCATCGAGAACACCCTCCTGCAGCCAATGGAAGATCAGTTCGTGCGTCTCTTCAAAGACGTGCTCGCGCTCCTGGCGGAGACCGACGAGATTGTTCACGTCAAAGAAGCGGCGATAACCGAGTTCCTGATCCGAGGTGCGCCAGAAGGCAAGGCGGTAATTCTGTTGGTTAAGCAGATCGTCGAGGGCATCGGGACTTCCGTTCACCTCGGCAAGAGTCTCGTCGATGGCCTTGCAGACACCTTCCTCTTCCGCGCAGAGACGGTCGAGCATGCCACGGAGCACGGTCTTGTCCCGATGGCGGGCGTGCTGGGAGAGACGATCGGTAGAGTCGGGCGAGGGCAGACGGCGGAAGGACTCAGCAAGGAAGTTGAGGGTATCCGAGGCCGCAATCGTCGCCGCGCGGGTAAGGAGGAGGGCGGTGCTGCGAGGCTCCAGGGGATAACGGTTCTCATAATAGCGGACGGCGAAGGCGCTTCCCTCACGTCCGACGGTGAGTTCGCCCTTGGAAAGAACCCGGCCATACTGGTCACCGAGGACAGGGAGCATCACCTTGTCGCGCAGACGCTGCTCGGCAGAGTTCCAGTCAATATCGAAGAAGGAGGCGAAGCGGCTGGAAGGTCCGTTTTCCAGAACGTCCAGCCAGATCTTATTCTGCCCCGAAATCGACATATGATTTGGAACGATGTCCAGAATCTGGCCCAAGCCCAACTCTTTCAACCGCTTACAGAGACGCTCGTGCTCTTCCCGGCCGCCGAGATCCTGATTGACGGTGTGATGATCGACGACGTCGTAGCCGTGCATGCTTCCGGTCTGCGCCTGGAGATATGGAGAGCTGTACATGTGCGTGATGCCGAGGTCGCGGAGATAATCTGCCATGGCAGTGGCCGCGCGGAAGTCGAATCCGGCGTGGATCTGCAGGCGATAGGTTGATAGAGGCGTACGAGGCATGAATTTCCTGGGCTCTGGTGTAGTTTGTCCTGGGGAAAGGTGGGTTGTAGGGTGGACTAATCTCTTTCTGGCATTAGAGCCTTATGCCAAGGCGCGGGTTGCACTTTCATTACAGGTTGCCCGATAAGATGGGAATTTGGCGTGAGGGGCAAACGCGATTGGGATTGGTGGCATCCTTCACAAAACAGGCGACGTTTTGAATCAGAGTCGCAGGGGGTTGTGTTGAAGCCGTCCGAAGGTAGAAATCGTGTCGTGGTTGAGGGTGTGCAACCTGAGGTAGAGTGTGGCCGATTTCCGGTAAAACGCATTGTGGGCGACATGGTGGAGGTGTCGGCGGCGGTCTATGGCGACGGGCATGACCACGTGGCGGCACGCGTGCTCTATCGCAAGACCGACGCCCCTGTCTGGAAAGAAGTGCGCCTGAAGGAGGTCGGAAATGACCTCTGGCAGGCGAGCTTTCCCGTAGACACCATCGGAAGCTGGCAGTTCAAGGTGCAGGGTTGGGTGGACCACTTCGACACCTGGCGGTCAGACTTGGCAAAGCGGATTGCGGCGCAACCTGCTACTACGGGTATTGGAGAGATCTCCAAGGACATCCCCCTGGCGTTCCTTACCGGCGCTCTTCTGCTGGACGCCGCCTCTCTTCGTGCTAAAGGCGCGGATGCACAACAGCTAAAGGGGTTTGCAAGTTCTTTGCGATGGCTGGCGGGCAATAAGCTGGAGCGCTATGACGATCCTCTGACGGAAGAGATTGCCGCTCTTGTCGACAAGTATCCCGACCTTGCATACGTCACCGAGGGCGAGGAGATGCCCCTCTGGGTGGACCGTGAACGCGCCCGATTTTCAAGCTGGTACGAGTTCTTTCCGCGCTCTTCCGGACCTGCTGGCAAGCACGGTACTTTACGAGACGCGGCGAAGCTTCTTCCCAATCTGGGGCAGATGGGCTTCGACGTGATTTATTTCCCCCCGATTCATCCCGTGGGCACGGCCTTCCGTAAGGGCAAGAACAACAGCACAGAAGCGGCTGAGGGCGATGTCGGTAGCCCCTGGGCGATCGGCAACACGCAGGGCGGTCACACGGAGATCGCTCCGGAGCTGGGAACCTTCGCGGACTTTGACGCGCTGGTCGTTGCGGCCAGGCAATCCGGTGTGGAAATTGCTCTGGATATTGCCTTCCAATGTTCGCCGGACCATCCCTGGGTCAAGAAACATCCAGAATGGTTTTCCATCCGTCCCGACAGAACGATTCAGTACGCGGAGAACCCACCCAAGAAGTACCAGGACATCTATCCGTTGAACTTCGAGTCAAGCGACTGGCAGGGTCTTTGGAATGAGCTGGCTGGCGTCTTCCTCTTCTGGACAAAGCGTGGCGTGAGGATCTTCCGTGTGGACAATCCCCACACCAAGGCGCTTCCCTTCTGGGACTGGTGCCTGAGCCGTGTGCAGGAGCAGTATCCCGATGCGATCTTCCTTGCCGAAGCGTTTACGCGTCCGCACGTGATGTACGGCCTGGCGAAGCGTGGATTTTCGCAGAGCTATACGTACTTCACCTGGCGCGAGACGAAGGAAGAGATTACGGAGTACATGACCGAGATCACGACCGAGCCGGTACGGAACTTCTTCCGTGGAAATCTTTGGCCGAATACGCCGGATATCCTCCCGGGATCGTTGAAGATCGGCGGTCGGGCGGCATTTGCGTTGCGGGCGGTTCTAGCCGCGACTTTGGGTGCGAACTACGGCGTCTATGGTCCTGCGTTCGAGTTGATGGATTCGGTTCCGGTGAAGCCGGGAAGCGAAGAGTATCTTGACAGCGAGAAATATCAGCTTCGCGAGTGGAACCGTGCCAGCGAAGATTCACTTATGCCCTTTCTCGGGAAATTGAACTGGAGCCGCAAGTTGCACCCGGCACTCCAGCGCGACGACACGCTACACTTTCATCCCATCGATAACCCGAAACTACTCTGCTACAGCAAGCAGACCGGAATGGATGTACTTCTGATGATCGTCAATCTGGACCTGGAAAACCCGCAGAGCGCGTGGACGAATCTTCCGATGGCGGAGTTTGGTTTCGGGCAGGACGAAAAATATAGCGCGCATGATCTTTTGACCGATGCGGTGTTTCCATGGAGTGGGCCGCATAATTATGTCTTGCTGGACCCGCAGCAGATGCCAGCGCATGTGCTGCATCTGCAACGCGTCTCCACCGAGCAGGATCAACAGGACGGAGTAAGCGCGTGAGTGAGTTTGTAAGTAAGAAGCAAGGGAGCGCAACCGATCCGCTCTGGTACAAAGATGCCGTCATCTACGAGTTGCATGTAAAGGCGTTTGCCGATGGAAATGGCGACGGGATCGGCGACTTCCAGGGGTTGATGGAGAAGCTAGACTACCTGCAGGCGCTGGGCGTTACATGTATCTGGCTTCTGCCGTTCTTTCCCTCACCGGGACGCGACGACGGCTACGACATCTCCGATTACATGAGCGTGAACCCGAACTATGGGACCGTGGAAGATTTCCAGTTATTCCTGGAAGCCGCCCACGCACGCGACATGCAGGTGATGATCGAACTCGTCATCAATCACACGAGCGATCAGCATCCGTGGTTTCAGCAGGCGCGGTTGGCACCTCCGGGATCTCCCGAGCGCGATATGTACGTGTGGAGCGAGACGGACAAGCTCTACAGCGGCGTTCGCATCATCTTCACCGATACAGAAAAGTCGAACTGGACGTGGGACGAGACCGCGCAGGCTTACTATTGGCACCGCTTCTTTTCACATCAGCCCGATCTGAACTTCGATCACCCACGCGTGCTGGAAGAAGTTCTGAACGCGATGCGTTTCTGGATGGACATGGGCGTCGACGGTCTTCGTCTCGACGCGATTCCTTATCTTGTGGAGCGCGATGGGACGAGCTGCGAAAACGTTCCCGAAACGCACGTCATCATCAAGAAGATTCGCGCAGCCATCGACGCGGAATACGACAACCGCCTGATCCTGGCTGAGGCCAACATGTGGCCCGCCGATGTGCGTCCCTACTTTGGCGACGGCGACGAGTGCCAGATGGCCTTCCACTTCCCCCTGATGCCGCGCATCTACATGGCGTTGCGCCAGGAAGACCGTCTGCCCATCACCGAAATTATGGCGCAGACACCGGCGATTCCCGATTCGTGCCAGTGGGGGCTCTTCCTTCGCAACCACGATGAACTGACGCTGGAGATGGTCACCGACGACGAGCGCGACTATATGTATCTCGCCTACTCGGGCGATCCGCGCATGCGCATCAATGTGGGTATCCGCCGCCGGCTCGCACCGCTGCTGGATAACAATCGCCGCCGCATTGAGCTGTTGAACTCGCTTTTATTTTCGTTCCCCGGAACACCGATCCTTTACTACGGCGACGAGATCGGCATGGGTGACAACATCTATCTCGGCGATCGCAACGGCGTACGCACACCAATGCAGTGGAACAGCGACCGCAACGCGGGCTTCTCGCGCGCTGTGCCTGCGGCCTTGTATTCGCCGGTGATCATGGATCCGATCTGGGGCTACCAGGCCATCAATGTGGAGGCGCAGGAGCAGGATACTTCTTCCCTTCTGCACTGGACGCGCAACATGATCGCTCTGCGTAAACTCTTCCAGGTCTTTGGTCGAGGGACGCAGGAGTTTCTCAAGCCGGAGAATCGCAAGGTACTTGCCTATGTGCGTGAGTACAACGGCGAACGTGTCGTCTGCATGGCGAACCTTTCGCGCTTTGCGCAGCCGGTGACGCTGGACCTCTCCCGCTGGGAGGGCATGGTCCCGGTGGAGATGCTGGGCTATGTTCCCTTCCCACCGATCGACAAGTCGGCGTACGCCATCACACTTGGACCCTACGCCTTCCTCTGGCTGGAGCTTCAAGATGCACCCAAGGCCGCCGAGACGCTGCCGAGTGCTCCTCCCGAGGTAGTGATTCCTGCGAGCGACATCATGGGCGTGCTCAGCGGGCCAGGACTCGAACTGTTGCAGGAGGCGATCCTTCCGAAGTATATGGCACGGCAGCGATGGTTCGGTGCGAAGACTCGCACCATCCAGAGCGCGACCGTCGCGGACTGGGTTCTACTGCCGGTTCAGGATGCAGCCATTCTGCTTGTCGATGTCTGTTACGTGGAAGGTCCCAGCGAACGTTACACCATGCCCGTCGCGGTGCGCTTCGACGATGCCCCCGTGGACGACCGCTTTATCCTGACGAAGGTGCGCGGCGGCAGTGATGCCGGTTCCGTTGCTCCCTCGGTCGCAGGCGAAAGTCTACATGAAGGTGTTCTGGTCGATGCGCTCTCGATGGAAGCCGTGCGTGATGCTGTCCTGAAACTCATTGAGGACAACGAGACGCTGACGACCCAGCACGGCACGTTGCAGGGCCTGCGGGGATCCGCCGTAAAGGCAGCGGATGGCCTGGTTTCGCGTTTGACCTCGGCCGAGCAGAGCAACACCTCCGTGCTGTACGGCACTCAGCTCATTCTGAAGCTTTTCCGAAGGATCGAAGAGGGTGTAAATCCGGACGTAGAGCTTGGACGCTTCCTTACGGAGGGGACCAGCTTCGCTTATACGGCTGCATTTGCTGGCGAGATCGCTTACACGGTTCCAGGCGTCGACGATGCTCCGGAGAAACGCTACACGCTGGGCCTCTTGCAGGCACAGGTGAAGAACGTAGGCGATGGATGGGAGTGGACACAGTCCGAGCTTGCCCGGATCGGTGCGGTCAGCCAGCCGGGGATGACGGAGTTCACTTCGTACATTGACGCGGCGCGCGTTCTCGCGGAGCGCACGGCTGAGATGCACCGTGCCTTCGCAAGTGGAACGAGTGGCGAGATTGCGCCGGAGCAGCCCACATCGGCCAAGCTGGTAGCGGACGCTGCCCGTCTGCGGGCGCAGATGAAGCGCACGCTCTCCACGCTTAAAAATAAGTTTGTCGATCTTCCGGACGATCTGGAGGAGATGGCGGCGAGCCTGTTGGCCAAACGCTCCGCGATGGACGAGGTCGTACAGCGGCTGGAGAAGTTACCAGCCACCGAGGCCGGACTCTGGACGAGGATCCACGGAGACTATCACCTTGGGCAGATCCTTCGCACGGAAAACGACTTCGCCCTTCTGGACTTTGAAGGTGAGCCGGCGAAATCGCTCGTGGAACGCCGGAAGCGGCAGTCTCCACTGCGCGATGTTGCGGGTATGCTGCGCTCCTTCAGCTATGCGGGTGCGGCATTTGCCCACGCGCACGGCGAAGCCGCTGGATGGGTTGCGCTATGGGAGGCCGAGGTATGCAAAGAGTTCCTGATTGCATACGAGACTTCCTCCGGCGGACGGTTGAGCACGTCGCGGCGCGTGATGCTGCAGGCTTACCTTCTGGAGAAGGCGATGTACGAGTTGCAGTACGAACTGGATAGCCGTCCGACGTGGGCGCATATCCCGCTCGGCGGTATTTTGAGATTGTTAGGAATTGCTGGTTAGGCTGAAGCAGGAACGGGGCGAACGGGCATACGATGGCAAGCGTGGACATGATAGCGGAAACGACTCGCGAAGCAGCGAGTGACGAAACGGCAAGGGCAGAGGCGAAGACACCGCCGCTCCGCGTGCTGGTGTGCCTGAGTGCTTCGGCAAGGGGGCCGGACGCTGACCATGGAGGGAAGTCGCTCGCAGGCCTGATGGAAGATGTTGCCACTCGACTGCGTTCGGACAGACCAAACTCGCAGTTAATGGTGGCCTTCCCTGCCTACGACACAAGCGCCGTGGAGACACAGGAGAACCGTGGGTATAAGACGGTGCCCTATGTCGCCGCGGGAGAGACACGCACCGTCTGGATGCACAGCGCAGAGGACTTCCGCCGCGCCTCCACCCTGATGAAACAGAACGACTGCAGTTGCTGCGTCCTTCTGGGTGCGGAGGCGCACTCGATTGTGCCGGACACGATCTCCGCCATGATTCACATGGTGATCGAATCGGGATGCGATCTCGCGGTGCCCCGCTATCTCATCGATCCCGATGAAGGCGTCTTCAACTCCGCCATGCTCTATCCTCTCTCGCGGTCGCTGTTTGGTTCGGAGGTGCGGACACCGCTGGCCCTGGATATTGCGATGTCGGCCCGTATGGTCGAGCGTATGGGGACCGCGACTGCACGGATTCCTGCCGGATCGCAGGCGACCTCGATTCTTTGGCCCGTGGCTGAGGCCGCCGTGGCGGGGTACAGCATGGGCGAGGTCATCGCCGGACGCCGCGAAGAGCCTATCTCTCCGGATCTAGACCTGAAGGCCGCTCTTGCACTCGTGGCCGGATCGCTCTTCTCCGATATCGAAACCAAGGCCGCTTACTGGCAGAGAAATCGGCCCGCGCCGTTGCAGATGTGCTCTGGCGAAGATGTGCGTACGTCCGGCGATACGCTGGCAGAGTTTTCGATGGACGAACATGACGCCGATCCACTCATCGATAGTTTTCGTCTTGCGTATGGCAACCTTCATGAGATCTGGTCGCTGGTGCTTCCGCCCAACTCTCTTCTGGGCCTGAAGAAGCTTTCGCTCATGCCGACTGAGAGCTTTCGCATGTCGGATGCCCTTTGGGTACGGATCGTGTATGACTTCGCCCTGGCACACCGTTTGCGCACGCTCAATCGCGGCCATCTGCTCGGCGCGCTGACACCGCTTTACCTGGCATGGGTTGCTTCGTATATTTTGCAGTGTCGAAACGCAGAAGATGCAAAGCGCTGCATGGATGCCTTGGCTGCGGCGTTTGAAGCGGATAAGCCCTACCTGGTCTCCCGATGGCGATGGCCGGACCGCTTCAATCCATAGACCACAGAGATAAAGCGGCTCCGATAATTTTTCTACCAACGAGTTTTGCAGTGAGAGGAAGCGACGATGTTTTCACAGATACGGATTGCTCTGACAGGATCTCTTGAGCGCGTGCTGACGAAGCTGGCTACGTTTCTGCCAGGTGTGATGGCGCTGCTGCTGGCGGTCATTCTACTGACGCTGGTAGGTGCAGGTCTGGCGTGGATTGTGAAGCGGCTCTTGACGCGGATACGATTTGACGAGCGCGTAGGCCTCGAAAACTCGGCGGGCGTCTCGGACTGGTCTCCGGGACACAGTCCCACGCTGCTGGCGACGCGCATCGTCTTCTGGGCATGCGTCACCCTGGGCGTTGCGGTGGGCATCTCTGCCTTCGACGCGGCTTACGATGGTAAAGCTGACATCTCTGCGTTCTTGCTGCCCTATATCGCGCACTCCATTGGTTCGATCGTGCTTCTTCTGGCGGGCACCGTGGTGGCGCGGTTCCTGGCGCGCAGCGTTTTGATCGGCGCTGTAAATGCCAAGCTGCAGTATGCGCGTGGACTTTCCGTCGGCGTGAAATGGCTGGTCCTGGTCTTCACGGGGGCGATGGTTCTGAACAACCTGCGCATCGGCGGCATGGTCGTCGACCTTGCCTTTGGCATTCTCTTCGGCGGCATCGTGCTCACGATGGCACTGGCTGTAGGCCTGGGGTCTCGCGATATCGTGGCGCGTTCACTGGATCGCAGCGTCTCCGACCTGAACCCGGGAAGCACGGAGCGCACCGTGGCCGCGCGCAACTCCGAAGAGAAGCCCCGCGTATTGCGCCACTTCTAGCCGTAGAATCGACGCATGCAGCAGCAGGAGATCTACGAACAACTCACACCGCGCTCTTCCGCGATTTATTTGACGATGAAACGCTAGTGCCGGAGTGGGATTCTTTCAACCACATCAACCTGATTGTGGCTGTGGAACAGAAGTTCGGCATCAAGTTTCAGACGGCGGAGCTGGAGGGAATGCAGAATGTCGCACACCTGGTCTCGCTGATCGAAAAGAAGCTGGCCAGCGCTGGACGCTAGAGCCCAGAAACCCCACCGCGCGGGTTTTGCTATGCTTGGACAAATTTCCACATGACCAGGCGCCCCATGAACCCAGAACCGGAACAGATCGTCGGCACCTCTTCTCTCCGTAAAGAGGGAGCGGCGAAGGTGTTGGGCGAAGCGAAGTACGTCGATGATCTTTCGCTTCCGGATATGTGGTTTGGAGCGACCGTCCGGTCGAAGATCGCGCGTGGTCGTATTGTTTCGATCAAGTTTGGCGAAGGCATCGACTGGAGCGAGTTCGTCGTCGTTACGGCGAAAGATATTCCCGGGACGAACACCATCGTTCACCTGATCCAGGACCATCCCTGCCTCGCCGAAGAGTTCGTCAATCATCCCGAAGAGCCAATTCTTTTGCTCGCCCATCCGGATCGCGCGCGGCTTCCGCAGGCTGTTGCCGCCGTCAAGATTGAGTACGAGCCATGGCCCGCGGTCTTCACAATCGAAGAGAGCGAGCGGATGGACCCCATCGTGTGGGGAGAAGACAACACCTTCAAGAGCTATGTGATGGAGAAGGGCCACGTCGATTCGGTTTGGGACGATGCCGCCTTCATCGTTGAAGGCGAATACCGCACCGGCGCGCAGGAGCAGCTCTACATTGAGAACAACGGATGCATTGCGGAGTACAGCGAAGAAGAGGGCGTGACCGTACACGGCTCGCTGCAGTGCCCCTACTACCTGCACCACGCGCTGATGGTGGCTTTCAACCTGCCGGAGGACAAGTGCCGTGTGATCCAGACCGAGACCGGCGGAGCCTTTGGTGGCAAGGAAGATTTTCCTTCCGTGATTGGAACACATGCCGCGTTGCTGGCAAAGAAGGCCGGACGCCCCGTAAAAATCTGTTACGACCGTGGCGAAGACATGGCCGCTACGACGAAGCGGCATCCTTCGCGCACGCGGCATAAGACGGCGGTTTCGCGCGATGGCAAGCTGCTGGGCGGAGAGATTGAGTTTGCCATTGACGGCGGCGCTTACTCCACGCTCTCGCCTGTCGTACTCTCGCGCGGTACGATTCACGCGGCAGGAGCGTATCTCTGGCCGCACCTCCGTATCCGCGCGAAAGCGATGGCGACGAACGTTCCGCCGCATGGCGCCTTCCGCGGCTTTGGCGCGCCCCAAAGCCTCTTCGCGCTGGAACGACACATGGACAAGATCGCCGCCGTCGTTGGCATTACACCGGAAGAGTTACGGCGGCGGAATTTTCTACATACAGGCGATGCCACCGCGACGGGGCAGATCGTGAAAGATCCGATCGATATGAACGCCATGCTGACACGGGCGCTCGAAGCGAGCGACTATCACGCGAAGACCGCGCGCTTTGCCGAAGAGAACCGTACCAGCACGATCAAGCGTGGCATCGGTTTCGCCAGCTTCTTTCACGGTGCTGGATTTACGGGATCGGGCGAGCGTCGCCTGAACTCACTCGTAAAGCTCGAGGTGAATCCCGAAGGACGCGTCGTAATTCTTGTCTCGTCCACCGAGTTTGGCCAGGGAACCAACACAATACTCTGCCAGGTTGCAGCACAGGCTTTGCGCGTTCCGTATGAAGAGATCCTGATTGCACAGCCGGATACGAAGCGTGTTCCCAACTCCGGTCCTACCGTGGCGTCGCGCACCGCGATGATCGTGGGCCGCCTCGTGGAGCGTGCCTGCGAGAGTCTTGTGCAGACGCTGCGAACGGATGCAGAGTTGCCCGACGGCTACTCTGCCGCAGAGTTTCGCAGCGCCGCTCTGCAATATCTCGGCATGCATGGCGTATTGCATGCCTCGGCACGCTACGAGCCTGCGAGTGAAATCTTCTGGGACGACGAAAACTATCGCGGCGATGCGTACCCTGCGTTCGCGTGGGCCGTGTACGTGGCCGAGGTGGCGGTCGATATGACCACCTATGCCGCGACCTGCACAAACTTCTGGGCGCTCCAGGAAGTAGGCAAGGTGCTGCATCCCGTGATGGCGGCAGGGCAGATTGAAGGTGGCGTGGCTCAGGGTATCGGTTATGCGCTCTACGAGAAGTGCGTCTGGAAAGAGGGCGCAATGGCGAACAACCAGATGACGAATTACATCATGCCCACGAGCGCGGATCTGCCTCCGATCCATGTTTTGTTTGAAGAGATCCCTTCGATTCACGGAGCGTTTGGAGCGAAGGGCATTGGCGAGTTGCCGATGGATGGACCCGCACCAGCGATTCTGAATGCGATCGAGGCGGCGACAGGGATTGCGTTCAACGAATGCCCCCTGCTGCCGGAAGACATCTTCGAAGCGATGACAGGACGCGATGGTGGAAGTGAAGATCTCGATCCTGCGGTCGCCGGTCCGGTCTTCTCCGGGAGCACCTCCTGATGGCCACACAAAAGATTGCATTCACGTTGAACGGAAACGGAACGCAGGTAGATGCTCCACCGATGCGGCGCCTGCTCGATGTGCTGCGCGAGGACCTGCATCTGACCGGCACGAAAGAAGGCTGCGGCGAGGGCGAGTGTGGATCGTGCGCCGTGGTGATGAACGGAGAGCTGGTGAACAGCTGCCTGGTGCCCATCGCACAGACGCAGGGTGCTGTGCTCTGCACGATCGAAGGCGTTGCCACTTCGGAGGGCATGCATGGAATTCAAAAGTGCTTTCTACAGCGCGGTGGAGCGCAGTGCGGCATCTGCACGCCCGGCATGATCCTGGCGACGACACAGTTGCTCGCGCGCTATCCGGAACCGACGGAGGATCAGATCCGCGAGGGTCTTGCCGGCAACCTCTGCCGATGCACGGGCTATATGCGCATCTTCGAATCCGTTCGCGCGGCTGCCGAGGACGCTCGGCTATGAGGTCAAATGCTGCTGAATACGACCTGATCGCACCGGGCACTTTAGACGGCGTGCTCGCCGCCATGGCAGAACATCCGGGCGCGCTGACTCCGCTTGCCGGTGGCACGGAGCTGATGGTGGCGCTCGGTGCAGGGCGGCTTTTGCAGAAGAGCTTCGTGAGCCTCGGCGGGTTGAAGGAGCTGCGGTTCCTCGATGACTCTAACCCTGAAGTGCTGCGCATCGGCGCGGGCACAACCTTCACCGATCTGCGGCGGAGTGAAGTCATCGCACGTGAGTTCTCGCTGATTGCGCAGACCGCGAGTTGGACGGGATCGCTTGCGAATCAGAATCGCGGCACACTGGGTGGGAACATCGCCAATGCATCGCCTGCGGCGGATACGCCTCCGGCTCTGCTGGCCTATGACGCGGCGATTGAGTTGATCTCCGTGCGCGGTGTGCGAACGCTTCCCTATGGCGAGTTTCATCTGGGATACAAGAAGACCGCGCTGGCGGCGGATGAACTGGTCTTCGCGGTGCGTTTGCCGCGTCGCTTTGCGGGATACACGCAATGGGTGCGCAAGGTGGGAACGCGCAACGCACAGGCGATCTCGAAGATTGCGATTGCGGGATTGACGCGCGTGGAAGACGGTGTGCTTTACGACATCAGGCTGGGTGCTGCGAGTCTGAGGGACCGGCCTGTGCGCCTGACTGCGGTGGAAGCCGCTGTAGAAGGCCACACCGTTACAGACGAAACGATTCGCGCAGCACGCGCCGCCCTGGTGGGTGAGGTCGCGCCAATCGATGATATTCGTTCCACGGCGAAGTACCGCGTCGCCGTGGCGCAAAACCTCGTCGAAGAGTTTCTGCGTATCGTGTAACGAACGAAGGCCTCGTCCTGTCGCAGGACGAGGCCCCTTTATTTCCGTCCTAGTCCTCGAGCGTGGGATAGTCGATATAGCCTTCTGGACCGTGCGAGTAGAAGGTCGTCGACTCCGGCGGATTCAACTCCGCGTTCGTGCGGAAGCGCTCCACCAGATCCGGGTTGGAGATGAAGAGTTTGCCGAAGGCAACAGCATCTGCCGTTCCGTCTGTAAGAACCTTCTCTCCCGACTCCAGCGTGAAGGCTTCGTTGTCGACGTAGACACCGCCAAACTTTTTCTTCAACTCCGGTCCAAGGCTGTCCGGCCCCTGCGATTCGCGCGCCATGATGAAGGCGATGCCACGCTTGCCGAGCTGTTCTGCAACATAGCCGAAGGTCTCCGGTCGGTTCGCATCGCTGATGCCATGGCTGTCGCTACGCGGCGCAAGATGCATACCGACGCGATTTGCACCGAAGATGCTGATCGCAGCATCCGTACACTCCAGCATCAGGCGTGCGCGATTCTCTACGCTGCCGCCATACTCGTCCGTGCGATGGTTCGATCCGCTCTGCAGAAATTGATCCAACAAATAACCATTCGCTCCGTGAAGCTCCACGCCGTCGAAGCCCGCTGCCTTCGCATTCTCTGAACCCTTGCGGAAGGCTTCGACCACACCGGGGATCTCCGAGAGTTCCAACGCGCGAGGCTCCGGGAAATCTGCAAGCGGACGGAGGAGACTGACGTGTCCCTTGGCGGCGATGGCACTGGGTCCAACGGGCTGCTTTCCGTCGAGAAATGCAGGGTGCGAGATGCGGCCGACGTGCCAGATCTGCATGAAGATGCGGCCACCTTCAGCGTGAACGGCTTCCGTAATCGGCTTCCAGGCCTCGACCTGTTGCTGCGACCAGATGCCCGGAACTTGCGCATAGCCGACACCCATGGGATCGACGGGTGTACCTTCCGAGATGATGAGACCGGCGCTGGCGCGTTGGCGGTAATAGTCCACCATGATGGGTGTAGGAACGTGGTCCACCGTCCCGCGCAGACGCGTGAGGGGAGCCATAAAGATACGATTGGGCAGATCGAGATCGCCGATACGGATGGGATCAAAGAGGGTTGGCATTGCTTCTCCTAAAAACTTGAGATTGGATGCCGCGCCTTTGAGAAGCGATGCGAGTTACTTCACGCCGTATTGAGCGCACCCATCTACCCCGCGCTTAAAAGAGTCAGCGCGTCTTCGACCGTGTGGGCGACGAGCAGGGATTCCCGCAAGCGCTGTTTGAGGACGCCCTGTGCGACGCAGTGATCGAGAAACGTGAGCAGGCTGTCGTAGAAGCCGCTGAGGTTTAGAAGGCAGATGGGCTTCTCATGCAGACGCAGGCCCTGCCACGCGAGAACCTCGAAGAGCTCCTCCAGCGTTCCATAACCTCCGGGAAGAATCAGGAAGGCGTCGGAGAGTTCACCCATCAGGGCTTTGCGCGCGTGCATGGTCTCCACGACGTGCAACTCGGTACAGCCGCCGTGCGCCACTTCCAGATCGACGAGCACGTGCGGAATGACGCCGCGCACCCTCCCTCCATTTGCAAGCACCGCATCGGCTACCGTGCCCATCAGGCCGACCTTGCTGCCGCCATAGACAAGATCGATCTCGCGCGAGGCGAGGATTGAGCCAAGCTCAAAGGCGGCCTTCGTCCACAAGGGATCTCGACCGCTTGCCGAAGCGCAGAAGACACAGAGAGCGCGAAGGGAAGACATGCATCCAGTATGCAAGAAAAGGCTCTGCATTCGCCCGGAGTACCAAAGCGAATGCAGAGCGGTGAGCGGTGACTGCCCGCAATAGGCTAGCTGATGGTGCAGATAGCGCCGTTCAGGGCTTCGCCTATCTGGAAGATGGTCTCTCCGTCCTTGTGTTTGCCCTGCTCACCCACCGACGTTACGGTGGTGCCTGCCGGCGTGCTGAGCTTTGTGCTCTCATTCGGCTGCAGGGTGATGGTCTGATCACCTACGTGGACCGTGCGTGCTTCGGTCGATCCGTTCTTGAGGGTGATCTTCACCATCTTCTGATGGGGTACCTTGTCGTTCGCGACGAGAAGAAGTGGAGCCGCATTGCTGACGAAGGGCATAGAGACGATGGCTACAAGAGCGAGGCGAGCTGCGATATGACGAATCATGATGTTCTCCGAAAGTACTTGTGATTGCGACGGAGTCACACTTGTCTAACCTCAGGTGGGCTTCGTCACGCACAAACAGTTACGGTAGAGACTCACGAGCAGTTCCATTTATTTCAAAAAGAATGATGAATTATTTTTCACAATCTTTTTGCTCACCAAAGCGCCGTTTCACGGTCGCGTTGCCACAGCGGTAAACTAGAAGAAACGAGGGGCGTGGGACGTGCAACATCTTCTGGACCAAATGAATCCGCAGCAGCGCGAAGGCGTCTTGCAGGTCGATGGACCTGTACTTCTATTGGCTGGTGCTGGCTCGGGAAAAACACGCGTCATTACGCATCGCATTGCTTACCTTATCCAGGAGCGCGGCGTCGCGGCAGACTCCATCCTTGCGGTGACCTTTACGAACAAGGCCGCGAAGGAGATGGGCGAGCGCGTCGATAAGCTCATCGGACATACGTCGCTGGCGAAGCCGCTGATTGCGACGTTTCACTCTCTTTGCGTACGTCTTCTGCGCCGCGATATCGAAGCTCTGCGCGTGAACGGCGTCGGTCTGACGAAGAGCTTCGCGATCTACGACGAGAACGATCAGCAGGCTGTCGTGAAGCAGGCGCTCAAGCGGCTTGGTATCGACGACAAGCAGTTGAAGCCCCGCGTTGCTCTGGGCCGCATCAGCTGGGCGAAGAATCACATGATCGATCCGCAGGAATATTTTCTTGCATCAGCGAATCCTCTGGAAGAGAAGATCGCGCACATCTTCGAGAGCTACAAGAAAGAGTTGTTCAAGAACAACGCCCTGGACTTCGACGATCTTTTGCTCGAAGCCGTGCGCCTGTTGAAATCATCCAGCGAAGTGCGCGAGCGCTACAACCGTCGCTACCAATATCTCCTGATCGATGAGTACCAGGACACGAACCGTCCGCAGTATGAGTTGATGAAGCTGCTCGCAGGCGAACGCGGCAACGTGTGCGTTGTCGGCGATGAAGATCAGAGCATCTATAGCTGGCGCGGCGCGGACATCAAGAACATTCTTGAGTTCGAAAAAGATTTTCCTGATACGAAGGTCATTCGCCTCGAACAGAACTACCGCTCCACGCAGAACATTCTGGAAGCCGCCGGTGCGGTGGTGAAGAACAACGTGCAGCGCAAGGGCAAGGAGCTGTTCACGACACGCGAGGGCGGGTCGATGATCGGCTACTACGAAGCGCCTGACGGCGAGAACGAAGCGCTCTTCATTGCAGACCGCATCCAGACCTATCTGCGTGAGGCCGGGCAGAAGGAAGACGCGCCGCGATGCGCTGTGCTCTATCGCACCAACTCGCAGTCGCGACTTGTGGAAGAGGCCCTGCGCCGTTATCAGATCCAGTACCACATGGTCGGCGGCTTCTCGTTCTATGAACGCGCTGAGGTCAAGGACCTCCTGAGCTATCTCAAGCTCGTGCAGAATCCTCGCGATTCGATTGCACTGGGACGCGTTGTGAACTCACCCGCGCGCGGCATCGGCAAGACAACGATGGAGACGCTGGAGCGCATGGCGTTGACCACTGGCTTGAGCACATGGGACGCGATCGAACGCGCCATCCAGGAACAGCTTCTGCCAGCACGTGCGCTCACCGCCCTTGCTGGATTTCGCCGATTGATTCTCGATGCGCGCGCGATGCTGGGCAGCGAGTTCGCAGAGACACTTGCCGCAGATGCCGCAGGCGAAGAGGCCACGGACGAGAGCGTTGAGTTCATCGGACAGGAAGAGAACGCCTCCACCGAAGACGAGAATGTAGACACCTCGTTCGATACAAGCTTCAACTTCGGATTTGATTTTGGGCCGAGCGAAGAGATCTCCACGATCGCAGCAGAGAACTCCGTCAACTCCGATGCCGATGTCGACACAAGCTTCGACGCAGCCGCCTTTAATCCCTTCGCCGCCTCCACGCAGAAGCACGAGACACGCGTCAACGAGATCAAAGCAGAGATCGCCAAGGTGGAGACCTCCACACGCGTGGACGGCTTCCGCGCGCCGGGCGATCCTGCGACGCTGCCGGAGCTGATTAAGTTCCTCAACGACCGTTCCGGGTACATCAAGACGCTCGAAGCAGAAGGTACGCCCGAGGCCTTCAGCAGAATTGAAAATCTTAAGGAACTGGCGAACGCAGCGCAGGATGCGCAGGAGCGTGGCGAGACTCTGGCCACCTTCCTCGATCACGCCGCACTTGTCAGCGACGTGGACCAGTACAACGCCGATGCGCGTGTGACCATGATGACGCTGCACGCGGCCAAGGGCCTGGAGTTTCCGCTGGTCTTTCTCTGCGGCATGGAAGAGGGACTATTCCCTCACTCACGCACGCTGCAGGACCCCTCAGGGCTCGAAGAGGAGCGTCGCCTCTGCTACGTCGGCATGACGCGGGCCATGGACACCCTCATCCTCACGCGGGCGCGCTACCGCCGCAGATACGGCTCCGACATGCCGGAGGCGAGCATCGCTTCGCGCTTTCTCGAAGAAGTCCCCTCGCGCCTTGTCGAAGACCTCGGCAGCCCCTCCGACACGCGGAGCGCCTGGAACTCCGGCCGCGAGTACGGCTATGGCGGCAATAAAAAATGGGGCTCTCGCCGTGGCAACGACGACGGTTACGGCAGCGAGAGGCACTACAACTACGAGGATGAGGACCAGAGCGCTACCGGATCTTCCTCTTCCAGCGCTCCAAAACCGAAGACAGGCCTGCAGTTCGGAATCAAGGCAAACCCCGGCGCGGAAGGCTCCATCGACAACATTGCCAGCTTTTTCGGAGCCCGTGGACAGAAGATCGATCGTCCCAAACTGGAGATTCCTGACCAGAAAAGCTCCACCGGGATCCGCAACGGCTCCCGCGTCCGGCACCCCAAATACGGCGAAGGAACGGTCTTTCGGCGCGAAGGGGATGGGGACGATGCCAAGATTACAGTACAATTTGCACAGCACGGCGTGAAGAAGCTGGTGGAGAAGTTCGCCCAGTTGGAGCGCCTGTAAAAGTTTCGAAATCGACGAGAGAGAAGAGTTTCCTACCAACATGGCAAACACCAAGAGCATCACCGATACCGACGAGCGCAAGAAGGTAAAGCGCGCCGCACGCAAGGCCGCACCGGCCAAGGCAGCACGCACCACTCCTCGCGGCTCCAACAAGAAGAAGCCCAAGACCATGACACGCGGAACCTCCAAGCGCTAAGGACTGGCCGTCCAGGCATACGCGCTTCGCGCAGAAAGCAGAAGGGGCGATCCTCACCGGTCGCCCCTTTGCTTTGTCGATAAAATGGATTACCACCCACATTCTGCCGGAGGGCCGGAAGCTGCCTAGACAGATCTTTGCGACGAAGTCGATCGACAAACTAATCTCGGATTCCGAGAATCCTGAGAAGGCGTTGCGGAAGACGCTCGGCCCGGTCTCGCTGACCGCGCTGGGCATCGGCGCCGTCATCGGCTCTGGCATCTTCACCGTCATCGGCACGGCCATCGGTGGCAACCCGTCGCGCATTGCGGACTGGAAGGGCTCCCCGATCATCGATCTGCTCCTGCACCATGGCGCCGTGGCAGGCCGACCGGGAGCGGGACCAGCGCTGGCGCTCTCGCTGGTGCTGGTGGCCATCGTCTGCGCCCTCACGGGGCTCTGCTATGCGGAGCTCGCCAGCATGATCCCCATTGCGGGATCGGCCTACACGTACACCTATGCAACGCTGGGCGAGCTGATCGCCTGGATCATCGGCTGGGACCTGATCCTGGAGTACGCGTTTTCGAACATGAGCGTCTCCGTTGGGTTCGCGGCGCACATCGTAGATTTACTCGACTGGCTGCGGATACCGATCGACCCGAAGTGGCTCTCGCCCGCCTTCCTTCCGCTTGGCCTGCAAGACCTCTCCGGAAAGGACATCTTCTCCTCCGGCTGGCACTTTGGCTTCGATATTCCCGCGTTCGTCGTCGTTCTTCTGCTCACGGTGGTGCTCGTGCGCGGCATCCGCGAATCCGCGCGGACGAACAACATCATGGTGCTGGTGAAGATCGCGGCCATCCTGCTCTTCATCGGCTTCGGCACAAGCTTCATTCACGGATCGAATTACCACCCCTTCTCGCCGAACGGCTTCTCTGGCGTGCTGGCGGGCGGTTCGATCATCTTTTTCACCTACATCGGCTTCGACTCGGTTTCGACGGCAAGTGAAGAGTGCAAGAACCCCCGGCGCGACGTCCCAATCGGCATCATCGCGACGCTGATCGTCTGCACCATCCTCTACGTGGGCGTGGCGGCGGTCCTGACGGGCATGGTGCCGTGGCAGAGCATCGCAGGCGACGGCGCACCGGTAGTGAATGCGCTCAAGCGCGTCAGCCTTATGCCCGGAGCGCACCGCCTGCACTGGGTACGCCTCTTCGTTCTGCTGGGCGCTCTGGTGGGCATGGTGTCGTCCATCCTGGTCTTCCAGCTCGGTCAGGCGCGTGTCTGGTACGCCATGAGCCGTGATCGCCTTCTCCCAGACGTCTTCTCCAGCGTGCATCCGAAGTTTCGGACACCCGCGTTTGCGACGTGGGTTGCAGGATTTCTGGTGGCCATTCCGGCCGGGCTCTTCGATGTCGGCACCTTCGCCGAGATGTCGAACATCGGAACGCTCTTCGCCTTCGTCCTTGTCTCGATTGGCGTGCTCGTTCTGCGCAGCAAGGATCCCGCTCGGCATCGCGGGTTCCGCGTGCCCTTTGGACCGGTGATTCCGGTGCTGAGCACCTTCTTCTGCGTCCTTCTGATGGTCGGCCTGCCTGCAATTACGTGGGTGCGATTCTTCGTATGGCTGCTGATCGGGCTGTGCGTTTATTACTTTTACAGCCGCAAGCGAAGCGAGTTTTACCAGGTCAAATGAGCAGCAGCTTCCTCACCGCCGAGTGGCGCAGGCTGATCATGGCGAACTATGCCATCGCGCCGGAGCTCTTGACGGACTTTCTCCCAGCCGGAACGGAGCTGGATCTCTTCCACGGGCAGTGCTTCGTCAGCCTGATCGGGTTCTACTTCCAGAACGTGCGTCTGAAGGGCTTTCGCATTCCCTTCCACACAGACTTTGAGGAGGTCAATCTGCGTTTTTACGTGCGCAGAGTCCTTCCGACGGGCGAAGCGCGGCGGGGTGTGGTCTTTGTCCGCGAGCTGGTTCCGCTGCACGCGATCAGCATCGTGGCCAACACCCTTTACGGCGAGCGCTACGCCGTGGCTCCCATGAGCCACGCATGGAACGAAACGGACGGCAATCTTCAGACGTCCTATCGCTGGAAGAGCCATGGGCGCTGGCACAGTATGAAAGCCACATCCGACGCTGGCCTCGTCTCGATTGAACCGGGCTCCGTTCAGGAGTTCATCACCGAGCACTACTGGGGCTATGCGAAGAAGCGCAACGGGCGCACGATGGAGTACGCCGTGCAGCATCCGCGCTGGCAGCAGTATGCTCTGCGGTCTTTCTCTACGGATGCTGACTTTGGAGCGCTCTACGGCGAACGCTTTACTCCACTCACCGGTCGTGAACCGGACAACGTGCTTCTGGCCGAAGGATCGGCGATCGCGATCCTCCACGGCCAGACGCTGCGCTAGTTACTTCGCAGGCACCATGACGGCGCTCTGGTCGACCTTGGGAATGCCGAAGTGGCCGCTGAGATGGAGCAGGTCCAGAGGACGCAGGGTGCAGTCCACAGCGATGTAGTTCATGTTGCGTCCACCACGGTTCAGCACTATCACGTTGCGGATGTTGGCGCCTTCAAAGTGCAGCCAGAGGTCCGTGGTCTGCCCGGGATGCCCGTTGGCATTCACCAGGTGCTTCCAGCCCGCGCCGTGAAAGCCCTCGGCAACGGAAGCAAACGCGCCGGGATCGTAGCTGGCCTGCTCGTGAAAGTTGTAGTTATGTACTGTGATGCTGTTCAGACCAGCCACCACGCGGCGCGTCTCGGGATCGGCGCCATTGAAGAAACCGTCTGCTGCCTGCAGCATGGTGCGGTCAAAGGTGAAGGAGCTTTGGGTGGCAGGCTGCTGCACCAGTGCATCGAAGCCGAAGTGCTGGGCGTCTCCCGGCGGCTGGGCAAGGAGCGTGCCCGCAAGAAGAAGCGGCGCCAGGCCAAGCACGGACCGGCGCAGAAAAGAAGCAAACCTATCGGAAGACAGGGATATCGACATGGGCGGAAGCCTCCCTCTATGTAGACGCATCTTCTCGGAAAATGACGCGCTGGAAGGAGCCCGGACAAGAGGTGGAAATCGACGCTGTGTTCGCGTTGTCCGACGAAAGATACAAAAGTGTTACATCTATCTCACCGCCAGCGGATGGCAGACACAGGGCACGCTGCGCTATGATTCTGCGTATGAAGTTCGGTAAGCGTACGCAAGAGATTGCACGAAAGTTCGAAGCGATGGCCCACGAAATGCAAACCGCTGAGCCAATGGAGCACGACGCCACGCATCATGTGATGGCGATCGTCGGCTGGGCTACGGCTGCCGTGGGTGCGGTCGCGCTGGGGCTCTTTGTGGGCCGCGAACTGCGGTACCGATACAAGTTCAAGCGCCGCACGCCATACGACTTCTACTCCCACTCCGGCGACAAGATGCAGGACGTGGAGTACAGCGTCGGGGTTTAACCCCTCCTCCCGGCTTGGCTGTGGAGTGCGCGTCTGCGCTAACATCAATGCCGATGACTGAAAATTCCAGCACGACCTCTACCGAAGAAACCACCCGCAAAATCGCATTCCTCTTCCCCGGACAGGGCTCCCAGAGCGTCGGCATGGGCCGAGATCTGGCGGAGCGCTTCCCCGTCGCGGAGGACACCTTCGCCGAGGCCGACGAGGCCCTCGGCTACTCCCTCTCCGAACTCTGCTTCAATGGGCCGGAGGAGCAGCTCAAGCAGACGGAGTACACACAACCAGCCATTCTTACCGTTTCCACAGCCGTCGCACGCGTTCTGGCCGAGCATGGCATCTCCGCCTCCATGACGGCTGGCCACTCCCTCGGTGAGTACTCAGCCTACGTCGCGGCGGGGACGATCTCCTTTGCGGACGCCGTGCGAACCGTTCGCGCACGCGGGCAGTTCATGCAGCAGGCCGTTCCGGCGGGCCAGGGGACCATGGCGGCCATCCTTGGTCTGTCCGCGGAGCGTATCTCCGATCTGTGCGCGCAGGCCTCCTCCGAGACCGACTCGGTCGTGGCCCCCGCCAACCTGAACTCGCCCGATCAGACGGTGATCTCCGGCTCGACCGCCGCGGTCGAGCGCGCGGCGGAGCTGTGCAAAGAGGCTGGAGCCAAGCGAACCGTGATGCTTCCCGTCTCTGCACCCTTCCACTGCCCGTTGATGGCTCCCGCAGCGCATCAGCTCACGGCGACGCTCGAAGCCGTATCCCTGGTGGACCCGGCGTTCCCCGTCGCCAGCAACGTGGACGCACGCCTGATCACACGCCAGGGCGATGTGCGCGACACACTGATCCGCCAGGTCACCGGCGCGGTCCGCTGGGTCGAGTGCATGGAGCTTCTGAAGACCTCCGGAGCGACGCACTTCATCGAAGCCGGTCCCGGCAAAGTGCTCTGCGGCCTGATGCGGCAGATTGATCGCACACAGACGTGCCTGAACGTGGAAGACAGCGCCAGCCTGGAGAAGACGCTGGCCGCGCTCTCCGCATGAGCGAACCGCTTCTGGACGTGCACGACCTGACGGTTCGTTTCCGCACGGAAAAGGGAATGCACACCGCCGTGGACGGGATCAGCTTCCAGATCGCGGCGGGCGAAGTTCTCGGACTGGTGGGCGAATCGGGTTCGGGAAAATCAGCCACCTCGCTGGCGATTCTGCGCCTGCTCGCACCCAACGCCGAGATCGGCGGCAGCATCCGGTTTGCGGGGGAAGATCTTTTGCAGCTTCCTGAATCCGCCATGCGCTCCCGGCGCGGGCTCGAAATCGCCATGATCTTCCAGGAGCCAATGACCGCACTCAATCCCGTGATGGCCGTGGGCGAGCAGATCGCCGAAGCCGTCCGGGCGCACCATCGCGGATTGAAGCGCGACGAGGTCAGACAGCAAGTGCTTCGCGCAATGCACGACGTGGCCCTTCCCGATCCGCAGCAGCGCTACGACCAATATCCCCACCAGTTTTCCGGCGGGCAGCGGCAGAGAATTCTGATCGCCATGGCGATCGTCAACAAGCCGAAGCTCCTGATTGCCGACGAGCCAACGACCGCTCTCGACGTGACCGTGCAGGCGCAGATTTTAGCCCTGCTGGCCGATCTGCGCCGGTCGCACGGCCTGGCCATGCTATTCATTTCACACGATTTAGCCGTGACGGCGCAGACCTCGGACCGCGTCGCAGTCATGCAGCGAGGCACGATTGTGGAGATGGCGGCGAATCGGGAGATCTTCCACAACCCCCAGCACCCCTATACCCTCAGCCTCCTCGCAGCGGCCCCCACCATGCGGACGGATCGCACCCTGCCATTGGCGACCGTCTAAAGTTTGTGATTTTGGGGAGCTTTCCGTAAAGTGAGTGGTTGCGGCCAAACGGTTGCAATCACCCTTATGCGCGCCCTGATCCTCTCCGACATTCACGGGAACCTGGAAGCCCTGCAGGCAGTGCTCACCGCTGCGGACCGGACAGGTCCCTTCGACGCCGTCTGGGACCTCGGCGACGTGGTCGGATACGGCGGAAGCCCGAATGAAGTCGTGGGCATCATCCGCGAACGGGCGACGGTCCATGTGCGCGGAAACCACGATCGCGTCTGCTGCGGACTTTCGTCGGCGCTGGGCTTCAACCCGATTGCGCGACAGGCTGCCGCCTGGACCCACACAGTCCTGACGGAAGAGAACATAACCTGGCTGGCGGAGATGCCGCAGGGACCTGTCTCCTGCGATCCGTTCTCCTCCGTGATCTCGCATGGTTCGCCCACGAACGAAGACCTTTACATCCTGAACATCCGCGACGCCTGGGCTCCCCTGCAGCAGATGCAGCGGCGCACGACCTTCTTCGGACACACGCATGTCCAGGGCGGTTTCAGCTGGTTGGAAGAGAGCTGGACCGAGTTTCGGCCACGTTACGAGGCCACCAGCCACCCCGCGCAATGGCAGATGGCGCTGGAAGAGAACCGCCACTACCTCATTAACCCAGGCTCCGTAGGACAGCCCCGCGACGGCGACTGGCGCGCCGCCTTTGCCATTCTGGAAGAAGAGGCGGCCACGGTGACCTTCCACCGCGTACCCTACGACCTGGCCCGCGCGCAGGGACGCATCCTGATGGCCGACCTGCCGGAACGTCTCGCCCTGCGCCTGCGCGAAGGCCGCTAGATTTCCTACTCCCTATCCTCTCTATGTCATCCCGCCGGTGCCCCATACATCGCAGCTCGATGTGTGGGTGTTCGCGCAAAGCGCGAACCGCTCTAAATCTCTGCGCCTTTCAAATCAAAGAGGAAACCAGCATCCCACCCGCACCTCGCAAAAACGCGATGTACGGGGCACCCGGATCTTCGGCACACCGTTAGAAAAACCGCCCCAGCGTGAAAATGAACTTCCTGTGCCCGCCATCCCCGATCGACGGCCCCAGCGTAATCACCCCCAACGGCGTCTCCGCCGCGAGACCCAAATAACCATCCTGCCGGGTGATCGTATTGAAGTTCGGCGCGCGCATCTGCCCCGCCTCATACATCGCGAGCACATAGATAGACTGGCCCAGCGGCGCAGGGAGCGAAGCGATCCGGCGCAGATAGGCGGGCCGGACCAGGAAATAGTCCGTGCCGCGATACTCGTCCATCGCCGAAGCGGACAGGCGAGAGGGCCCGCCCAGCGTGTAGCGGAAGGGATCTGCGACGTTGCGGTTAAACAGTGTCCCCGCTTCAAGCCCCATGGAGAAGAGATTTGCCTTACCCGCAGTGAAGGCGTAACTTCCCGCGAAATCCACTCGGGGCGCGTTGCGACTGTTCACCGTACTGTAGAGATATCCGGCAGAGGCCTGCGCGCGCAGGCCGTGCGTCGCAATCAGTGCGCGGTCCTGGTCGTCGATGCGATAGCGAACGCCAGCCCACTGCGATCTTCCGGAGAAGTCCGCCAGACCGTCGCTGCCCGTGTCCGTCTTCCAGCGCTGGAAACGCTCTTGCCAACCCACGCGCAGCTCGCTCGAGCGCTTGAAGGTAAACCCGGCATCGACACCGCCACCCAGCGACTGCGAGAGCCTCTGCGCCACGCGGGTCTGATCCGTGTAGATATAGACTGGCATCCGGTTGAAGTCGAGGTGCGGCGCAACAAACAAGCCAGCGGCCGTGATCCGGCGATAGTACTCCGCACCGACCGACGTCTGGAAGCCCGCGCTCACACGCGCACGGAACTCCGAACCGAATCCGCCGAAGTCCTGGTAGAGAAACGCCGTATCCAAAGTAGCGCGAGCGGGCACACCCGATTGCGCGGCGAGATTGGCTCCGAGCAGAAGGAAAGGAGGCCCGGTGGTCTTGTCCTTCACATCCACATTGAGCTGGGCCTCTGGAGTGGCCTGCGTTGAGCTTGAGGGCTTGACCGACACGGCGTAGACGGCGTCGTAGCGACCATCGCTACGGATGTCGTCCATCTTCTCTTCGACCTTCTTCAGGTCCAGCGGCTGGTGCGTGATGGGACGAAGGGAGGTCTCCACCGCCTGGCGCAGGGCGGGATTGGGCGCGGTCACGGTGGCACCGGCAAGGAGACGCGGGGTGGGCCGAAGCAGACTATGACGGTGCGCAAGGTGAGCGGCCCAGTCGACATCATTCAAGCGATAACGGAGGAGAGAGGAGCGCTGCTTCTCCGCCGAAGCGTAGCCCGCCGCGACGAGCTCTTTCGTCTTGGTGTAGCTGCCCGTATCCATCCCCGTGGTCTCGGGCTGGAGGACGAGATCCGCCAGCTTACGCGAGCGAAGTTCGTTTCCCCAGGAGGCAACGCTGAAGCTGCGCTGCAGGACACCAAGAATCGAGTTGCCCTGGCCCTTCTCCATAGGTGCCAGTGGGAGAGAGACGCCGATCACTATGTCCGGATGCAGCTCCGAACGCAACGTCCCGCTCGGCAGATTTTCCAGGATCGCGCCATCCACATAGAGGTGCTCCCCCTGCTCCGCCGGGCTGTAGATTCCGGGCAGAGAGATCGACGCGCGCACGGAATCCACGAGGCTTCCATCGCGAAAGACAGCCTCCTTCCCTTCCGCAATGTCCGTAGCCACGCAGCGGAACGGAATGGGAAGATCGCTGAACGGGAGATCGGAGCCGTAGGCCAGAAAGTTTTCGGAGAGGAACGAATTGAGACCGGAGTCGATCAGAACGCCGCTGCGAAAGGACACACCGTGGCGGAGACCGACGTTGAGCGCATTGGGAGCCCAGCGTCGATCTTCACGACGCCGGTAGCTGAGGGCACGGAAATCCGGATTCAGGCGGAAGACCTGTGTAATCGCCTGATCGTTCATCAAGCGCTCAATCTCGTCGGGCGTCTTCCCCGTGGCATAAAAAGCCCCGATTATCGACCCCATACTGGTCCCTGCAATGGCGTCTACGGGAATGTGATTCTCTTCGAACCAACGAAGCACACCGATCTCAGAAAGAGCGAGAGCGCCTCCACCTCCGAGAGCCAGACCGATGCTGGGACGATGAGTTGATTCACCCTGATCTGCGTTCTTTGCCTGGGCCGTCACGGTGGCGGCACACAGCAGAAGGATGGAGAAACGACGCAATCTCAACTTTTAAAGCCTTTCCTGCAGACCGACGCGGCCTTTGCCATCCTACAGAACTCGAGGATTGGTCAAACCTTGCAATGTGCCGCATACTGTCTCCGTGAGCGCTACTGTATCTGCAGTCTCCCGGAGACGTCGACCCCACTTAAGTTGGATGGAAGCTCTGGTCCGGCGGATGCGAACTCTTCATCCGGTGACCCAATCGCCTACGGCCATCACGGGGGAACGCGGCGAAGAGGCTGCTTACTTCTTTCTTCGACGCAACGGCTTTACCGTCGTCGCGCGGCGCTGGCGCACGGGCAAGCTTCGCGGCGATCTCGACCTGATCGCGTGGGAGGGCGACGTGCTCTGCTTCGTGGAGGTGAAGACGCGCAGCCGCCGTGACAGCATCTCGGCTGAGTTTGCCGTGGACCGTGACAAGGAGCGCATCCTTCGCGGCATGGCGACGGCCTACATCGGGCATCTGCCCGCCAGCCTCGATCGCACACGGCTCCAGACGCGCTTCGATATCGTCTCCGTTTACCTGGACGAGCTTCCCCTGGGCATTGAATTGTTGCGTGATGCGTTCGTCTGAGTTACTTTTCCGTCCGGCGGTGTCTACGATGGCAGTGTCCACTATCATGGAAACTCCTGAGGCGAACGAATCATGACTCTATTGAATGCACCTTCGTATAACGCGGACCGCGAAAATCTGAAACGCAACCTGCTGATCGGTGCGGGTGCGCTTGTAGCCTTGCTCGTCGTGATTGCCTTCGCAGGAATCCTTACCGGCCACGGCTGGTTCTTCTCCAACCTCCCGGCAGAGCACCGCGTGAATCGCTTCCTTACGGACATCGAAAATAAGGACTTTAAGGCGGCCTATGCGATCTATGTGAACGATCCCGCATGGGAACAGAACGCGGCCAAGTACAGCGCCTATCCGCTCAGCCGCTTCACCGAAGACTGGACCACCTACTCCGATGTAGGCGCGATCAAGAACCACCACGTCGACAAGTCCATCACGGACGGCACCGGGACCTTCGGCACCGGCATCATCGTCGGCGTGACCGCAAACGGAAGTAAGCGGATGTTTATCTGGTACGAGCGCAAGGACGGAACGCTAACCTATCCTCCACCACATATCTTCAGCTATTGAGCCAGACCGGCGGGCGCATCGGGACCTGCATCGCCGTTACAATAGAGACTGCGCGCCACCTTGGCAGTGCGGGCCTATAGCTCAATTGGTTAGAGCAGCGGACTCATAATCCGTTGGTTCCAGGTTCAAGTCCTGGTGGGCCCACCAAACGTCTAGCCAGATGGCTCCGGTTCCAGGCAGAGTACGGAACCGTTTTCGCAGACGGTTCCCAGTCACTTTCCCTTCTTAAGGAAATCGGAAAAGCTTAAAGGTATTGCAATACCAATAACTACGCCACCCCTGTAGTCAGTCACGAGTGGAGATCCTTGATAGATGATTTTGCCGGTGCTGTCGAGTAAAGAAAATCCATCGAAAGCGTTTTGCCTGTTATTCCGCATTGCCACCGGATCAAAATTCAGGTAATTCCCCGACTGCTGCTGTTGGGTGACGTAATTGGCCGCAGCATTTCTTAGTCCAGGAGAAGGAACATTTACTGGAGTTAAGGCAAAGCCGACTAGAACGTTGAGATAAGGAGTGAGGCTATATGAGCCTCCGAGTACATAACCATTCAAGGTCTGACTCGCATCGGAGGAAAATTTCAGACTTATAAAGCCGCCCCAAGGTCTCTGCTTCCAAATGGGACAAACAGCCGCGGGTCTCTCTGCTGGATGAGAGGCTATCGCATCGGCCTTACAATTTAAGCCCGAGCGTCCGAAATTAGGAAAGGGCGCGCGTAGAGATACACCAACAAGATATTGCGGGGTTGCCCAACCAAGAGCAGTCGAAGATAAGGTGTTTGAGTTGTTATTGTAATCGGTAAGATTTCCGTTCCTTACAAGAGAACCTATGCCTAATTGTAAAGAAAAGTCACTCTCCGCCTCCTGCTTCTTCAGATCGGCCTCTATGGAATCCATACGCTTGGATAAGTCACTCTCTGAAGTCGAGCTCGTTGCTTTTGGAGTCGAATCTACAGCAGGTGTTCCTTTAGCTTGACCAACCGAATAAATACTACCGAAAATAGCCAGCACAGAAGCAGCTACCAAAAAATTACTAGCCTTTTGAGCTGTCACGAATGTTCTCCTCCCGGAATGGAGAAACATTACTACGGCATCACGTTTCTTAAAAAAGAATTTATGCGGACTCGAAGCCGAATATCCCGGCTCGGCAGCAATTTCCACCCTAAAGCGAACGCTTGCTAAATCACGTTTGGATGGACGCATTGAGATAGAGGTAGCGCCGCTGTCGAATCGAGTAGATCTCGTCCTGGTCGCCGCCAAATTATTTCCTGCAAAGAGAAGAGGCGCAGCCGCCTACGGCTGCGCCTCTTCTCTTTGCAGACGGATGCTTACTGCACGGTGATGGCAATGGTCTGCGTGTGCGAGACTGTTCCGCTGGTCGCCGTCACGGAGTAGTTGTACGTTCCGGCAGGGGTTCCGAGAGGGTTGAGGTTCGAGGAGTCGCTGCAACCCGTTGCGGCGGACGTAGCGGCCAGGGCAATCAACAGCATCCCAAGGACACTTGCCAGCCGGGCCTTCCGCAGACGCCCTGCCAACAACAGTGCGAGTCCCGTCAACATGCCACCGAGGAGCGTTCCCGCGGGCATGCCAGAAGCGCGCGAGGAAAGCGTGCGAGGATTCGCCGTGAGGGTCACCGTCTGCGTGCTGGTTGCGCCGGCGCCCAAAGTGAAGGTTGCCGGTACTGTGCAGGAGAGCCCCGGCGCGAAGACGTTGTTGACGGCGGTGCAGCTCAAGGCAATCGTGCCGGAGAACGAGTTGAGTGAGGTGAAGGTCAGCGCGACCGTAGTGGGAGTACCCGGCGTCACGCTTACAGCAGTCGACGGTTTTCCTCCCGGGTCCAGCAGTGTAAAGTCCGCCACGCCGACGCCTGTGAGCGCAACGGTGGTTGTCCCCGCCGATGTCACGACGGTGAGCACACCGGTACGCGTGCCTGGAAGTATCGGCTTGAAGGTCACGGCGAGGTTGCACGTGGAAGTCAGGGCCAGCGAGCTTCCACAGTTATTGGTCACGGCGAAGTCGCCCGAAGCCGTTGCACTGGTGAAGATGAGCGGAGCTTCACCGGTGTTCGTCAGAACAAAACCCTGCGTGCTGGTGGAACCGATCATTACAGTTCCAAAGGACGGAGGCATAGTGGGTGTCAGCATTCCCTTCATAGCCGGAGGCGGCAGGGTAAAGTACCCAACAGCAACGTCGTGGTCTGAGGTACGTGCGGGCGTGGTGGCATCGTTATAGGCCGTCGTGGGAAAGTCGGCGTTCAGATGGGCGTACGCCATGTGCGCGCCCGCTGCCACGAGGTCCGGCGTCACCACAAGGTGATCGAGGATCTGCGCGTTTCCATACTCAACATAGGACCAACGCTGATCGGCCGGGAGCCGAAGCGCGAGATCCGTAAGCGGCGGCGTCACCAGACCAGCGACACCCGGCTGCACCACCTGGTTTGCGGGAAGCACGTTGGTGTTTGTGTAGGTGGCGAGGGTATCGGTATATCCGTCAGAGAACTCGAAGGCGTTGAAGTCTCCACCGGAGATCACATGCGTCCCGGCGGGGAGAGACTGGATGTACTTCGCGATGTCCTCTGCCTGAAGCTCCTTCTTCTGGCGTGTGGAGGTCGAGGTGGTGCTGTTCACGCCCGTGAGCGCCTTCATGTGGTTCGCGATTACGGTGATCGGATAATCCTTGGCTCCGTCGCCGCGCTTCACGCCCGCGCTCAGCACCATCCAGGGACGATCGTTCAGCGTGATCGGCTGCGTTCCGCCGGTGTAGGTGAAGGTATGGCCCTGTCCAAACTGCGTCACCGCCAGCTTGTCCACTGTGGTGGTCTTCACAAGGAAGCCGACGGAGATACCGGTCCCATCCTGCGTGTACGTGGTGGAGTTGTCCGTACTGTACGCCGCGTAGAGGCCGGGCGAGCCCGCGTCTGTATTAATCTGGTTGGCGATGTCGTTCGCCACACTCTGGTTCTCCACCTCTTCCAGCGTAATGATGTCGGGCAGATTCAGAACATTGCGAACCGCCAGGGAGAGCTTCTGCAAACGGCGCGTGTACGCCGAGGAGGTCACATTGACCGCCTGCGAGATAAACGTCTGCCCTATCGAAACAGTCGGCGTGTTCGAGCCCCCGTTGTAGCCGTTCACACCAGCGGGCACGTAGTAGAGATTGTCAGGAGTCGCCTGCGCGGGATTATAGAAGCGTTCGATATTGAAGGAGGCCACGGTGAACTCCGTAGCTGCAGCACTCTGTACAGGCTGCACGGTCATGCCCGGCACCACCGCCGTCTTGTCGTAGCTCACGTCCAGCAGAAGGCGCGATGGATCGTAGAACGAATCGTTGGAGAAGGTCATGTCCAGCACGCCCGTGACATTGGGCAGCACAGCTCCGGTAGAAAGCTCTAACGATCCAGCCGTCCCACGGAAGAAGGTCGTGTCCACCAAGATTCGCTCCGGATTGTCATCGAAGACCGCCGGTGTCTTCGACGCATCCACCACCGGATCGCGAAGATCGATGCCGGGCTCGCGGAAGGGACGCGGTGTACCGGTGATCACGGCGTAGAACTGGCCGTTGGAGGTGTACGTTTCGGCGGCTTCATTCAGGCTCGCTGAGTCCGTACCCGAAGTCGTGGTCAACGAAGGAATGGAGACGCGCATGCCCTCATAGGGCGTCAACTGATAGAGACCGCCGCCGGGCTTCAGCATGGCAGAGGTCAGGACCATCGGCGCGGGCAGGGGCGAAACTCCCGTGTTCGTGATCGTCGCAAAGGTCAGGTTGAGCTCTGTTGCCGGTGTATGGCTGGCCGTCACGGCTGGATAGGTGGTGATCTTTCCCGTCACGGTGACGGTGTTCCCTATCGCCAGCCCGGTCGGGATCGCATTGGGCGCGTAGACATAGATCCCATCCGGTGTAGCGGGATTGCCGTCGCCCGTGGGGTCCTGAATGAAGAAGCCGCTGGTTCCGATGCCCGTCACGATGCCGCTCGTCTCTACGGCTACACCAGCGGTGGGAGCGGTGGAGACACTCGAATACACCGACACGGGGCTTGGCCCAGTGGAAGACTTGGCTCCCTGGATGTCATAGATGCGCACCGCAACTCCGGGCTGAGCGACCGTGAGCGCAATCGTGCCGGAGGCCATGGCCGTGGTGTTGTCCACGACCTTAACGGGCAGGCTCAGCGTTGCAGTGGAGCTTGTGATCGTCGTCTTGTACGAATAAATCTTGTCCCCGGCGGTCGCGTCGCCGTTGGTGCCATCGTCGAACATCGGCTGCGAGGCAGATCCTCCTACGCTGGAGAGATCTGCCGTGACCGTGGTGCTCGTCGTCGCGGGGCCATAAGTCACTGTTGCGGTCAGCGTCACGCTCTGGGTCGAGACAAACGACGCAGAGTTGCCCGCGATTCCAAGCGCATCCACAGGGGGTGTTGAGGCCGCGTTATGTGGCGCAGGGACGATGAGGGTAAAATCCGCAGAGTTGTTGTCGGTATCCACGGGAGGCGTGGATCGAGTGAGGGCGCGAGTGGAGGATGGAGCGGACGTCGGCGCGGTCTCGGAACAATCGGCTGTACCAAAACCTATAAAGTCCACGACACTGCCCCCAAGCGGACAGCTTCCAGTGAGCGCCGTCGCACTGCTGGAAAGTGCTACCTTCCCGGCAGTGGCCGACATCGCAATCGTCGGGGATGCCGTGGCGTCGGGAGCGAGGGCAGCGCCCGAAGACCCTACCGCCGACATCTGCACCAAAAAGTAGCCCTGCGGCGCGATCGAGGCCGCTGGCAGGACCGCTCGGGACCAGCTGGTTCCAGCGGACGAAGCATATTGAACGGTGTAGCCCGACAGGCTGACTGCAGAAGACGTGGGGTTATACAGTTCCACGTAATCGGCGTTGTAGATCGCGCCATTGTTTCCTCCACCGCCAAAGACCTGGGAAATCATCAGGTGGTCCTGCGCAGAAGCAAGCGCAGCAAAGGAAAGCAGGAGGGCAGCCAGGCAGCGGGCGAGAGTTTTCAAACGTGTGCACCTTTAGGGGAATAGGCAGAGCGGATTTGGAGCGCGTAGGGTTGAGACCAACTTCGCGGAGCAATCTTTCTGAAGCTGGCTTTAGGAGTCCTGTTCTACTCGCCCATCGGAGGCAACTCAAGTGAAAATTCCGTGACTGCGGTGGGAAACCTTCCGAGCATCCACACAAGTCTCATAGTTTCGGTAAGACGGCGCGCTCATGCATCGTCGAAGATCCTTTCCCAAAAAGAGACAGGCTCCGGAACTAGAGGTTTCCAAGGAATGAAGGTATGAAAAGCCCGACCCACACCTATGGCCAGTTCCTCTCCGCAGCCGGTCTTCTTCTGCTGGCACCGGCCTGCATCGGACAGGCCGCCGCGCCCGCTGGCGTAGAAGCCATGCGTCTTCAGACCTTCGCCATGCTCTCGTACGTTCGGCCCGACTTCGGCGGCGCGCTGAAGAACGCTGGAGGAACCGTCGGCGCGGATCTCAACATTGGCTCCTTTGGACCCTTCGAACCTTCGCTGGAGATCCGTGCGGTTGGCTCAGGTGGACGCGTGAGCAATCAATATGCGTACTCTGGCGGTCCCCGCATCGAAGCCCGTTACGGCCCGTTTCGGCCGTACGTGGATTTTCTCGTCGGATACGGCGTCATCAAGTTCAACAGGCCTGTGGACCCGAACTACAAGCAGGACAACTCGCTTGTTACCACCTTTGGCGGTGGCGTGGATTATGCGATGGGCCGAAGCTGGGCGCTGCGCGGGGATATACAGCGCCAGTCATGGCAGTACGACGAAGCCGTGCCTGCCTTCCATCCAATCCAGATCAGCGGCGGCCTCCGGTACCGCTTTCACTTCCGGAACAAGCATGGAGGACCGGAATAGCCTCGGCCTCGTGTACACTTGAGCTAAGGAAATACCCCAGCGTGGCCCTCTTTGGGTAGCGCAAAATCCTTATAGTCGGGACGTGGCTCAGCCTGGTAGAGCGCACCCTTGGGGTGGGTGAGGTCGCTAGTTCGAATCTAGTCGTCCCGACCATTTACTTTCAGTACACCTCCTCTTTTTCGGGAGATCGAATTGACCCTTTGCCTCCTCGCAAAGGGCCAATCTCTTTGGCGTGGGCGCACCCGTGCAGAGATGCGAGGTGTATTTGCGGAAGTGTAGACTTTCGACGTTCCAGAACCGTGCCATCATGGCGTTTTGAAACTCCCGTTTCTGTCCTGTTCCACCATCCAAGAGATCTATCCCCCAAGAGGCTGCCTGCATGACACTTTGCAAGAAGATTTCAGGGAAAAAACTCCGCATCCTTCATTACGGACTTTTTTCTCTCGCCTGCTCCACTTCTCTCCCGCTTTTTGCGCAGCAACCGATGAAGACACTCCTGGTCGGCGTCGATCACCGCGCCGTCACCTCCCTCAACGGAGACTGGCACTACCTTGTCGACCAGCCACCCGCCAAGGGTCTCTACACCAGCGATGGCAAGGTTCGTGAGAATGGATACGCTCTGAACACCCATCCCAACATCAACAGCGGACCGCACAATGACGAATACGACTTCTCCACAGCACCGACACTGAAAGTCCCCGGCGACTGGAACACGCAGGAACCGACCCTCTTCCGCTTCGAGGGCGTCGTCTGGTACCAGCGCGACTTCGATTTCCAGCCCAAGCCAAACACACGCACCTTCCTCCATGTCGGCGCGGCGAACTACAAATCCTTCGTCTGGGTGAACCAGAAGCATATCTGCGACCACGAAGGCGGCTTCACACCCTACGACTGTGATCTCACCGCAGCGCTCAAGCCCGGCAGTAACTTTGTCGTCATCGCCGTCGACTCCACGCGACAGGTGGACGGTATTCCCTCCGTCAGCATCGACTGGTTCAACTACGGCGGTCTCACGCGCGATGTCTCCCTGGTCACGGTGCCCACGCACTTCATCGACGACTACGACGTCCATCTCAAGCACGACGCCGCTTTCTCGCCGTCCGCCGATACGTTGAGCGGCTATGCTCACGTAGAAGGCGCTGCCGCCGGAACGCCGGTTGCGCTCCATATCCCTGAGGCAGGGGTCGACACGACGGTGAAGACTGATGCCGAGGGACGCGCTGCCTTTGAGGTGAAGGCCAAAAACCTGAGCCTTTGGTCGCCTGAGACTCCGAAGCTCTATAAGGTGCAGATCTCCTCGGGTCAGGATGCGATCACGGACGACATCGGCTTCCGCGATATCCGTGTCGATGGCACGCGCATTCTTCTCAATGGCAAAGCCATCTTTCTGCAGGGCGCCAATATGCACGCGGAGGCACCGTATCGCGGAGGCAGCGTTCACAGCGACGAAGACGTGAAGAACATCTTCGCCTTCCTCAAGGACCTGAACGCGAACTTCGTTCGTCTCTGCCACTATCCCCACGACGAACGGATGGAGCGTATGGCGGACCGTGACGGCGTGATGATCTGGTCGGAGATCCCAATCTGGCAGCGTATCTCGTATGACAAGCCCGAGGTTTATACGAAGGCCACCACCATGCTGAACGAGATGATTCGCCGCGACCGCAACAAGGCGTCCGTCATCCTCTGGTCAGTTTCGAACGAGACGCCAAACAATCCCACGCGCACGAAGTTTTTGACCGCCCTCGCCAACGAGGCGCGCAAGCTCGATCCAACGCGTCCCATCACATCGGCCCTGATCGGACCCAAGGTGGATCAGGATGCCGTTCTTCAGAACGATCCTCTGGCCGACGCCCTCGATGTCGTAGGGCAGAACCAGTACATCGGCTGGTATGAAGGACGTCCTGAAGACGCCGACAAGAAGACGTGGACCCTACCGAACAAGCCCGTTCTGATGTCAGAGTTCGGAGCGGAGGCCAAGCAAGGAAATCACGGCGGACCGAACCAGCGCTGGGCCGAAGAACAGCAGGTCAACGTCTACGAACATCAGTTCATCATGATCCGGAAGATCCCTCAGGTTCGCGGCTTGATCCCATGGGTGCTGATGGACTTCCGCTCTCCTACACGCAACATTCCAAAACTGCAGGAGGGCTACAACCGCAAGGGTCTGCTCTCTGAAGACGGAAAGAAGAAGATGGCCTTCGATCTCTTTCAGAAGACGTACAAAGACCACACCGTAGGGAAAGCAGAGTAATTCAAAACGAACCAAACAAAAGGAGCAGCCCGCGGGCCGCTCCTTTTGTTGTCTGTATTCAGTTCGATCTAGAACAACGCCTTCAGACCAAGCTGCAGCTGACGCGGCGGGTAGGCACCGGAGACGGTACCGAAGTTGGAGTTGCTGGCGTTGAGGTTCACGCCAGAGAAGTTCGTGCGGTTGAGGACGTTGAACGCGTCAACCTGGAACTTCACGCGGACGCGTTCGGTGATGGGGAAGAACTTCGACAGCGTTGCATCCGTCTGCGCCAGGCCCGGTCCAACCACTGCACCGCTTCCTGAGTTACCGAAGCGGGCGAGGTTCCTGGGCGTTGCCGCAAAGGGAGTCGCCGTATTTCCTGCCCTGGCGCTGTTGTTGATGTAACCATCGATACCGGCCCGACCGGTGGTGTAGATCGCCGTTCCCGGAACGCGATCGGCACGCACTGTTCCCAGACCGAGGCTGGAGTTCGCCTGCACGTTGAAGTAAGCACCACTCTGGAGACGAGCGACGCCGCTGATCTGCCAGCCGCCGGCGACTTCACGAATCAGGTAGTTGTGACCTCTGAACTCCGGCGCCTGGATGACGAAGGTCGCCACAAAAGCATGACGGCGATCGTTGGACAGGTTGCCGTAGTTGTAGTTGAGATCGCGCCAGTTTTCGAGCGTGGTGTTGTTTCCGTTCGAATCGCCCAATGCTTTGGAGTACGTGTAAGCAAGGGTGTACGTCACGATGCCAGCGCGCTTCGACGAGAACATCTGCAGCGAGTTGTAGTTGTAGTTCGAATCGAAGCGGTTGGAAGAGATAGATGTATATCCCTTGTAGGGGTTGAAGAAGTTGGTCGACGAGATCGCGTTGGAGCCAATCGCATTCGCCACCACTGGAGCAAGGTCAGGGAAGTTGATGTTCGGCTGACGAAGCTGGTGGTGGGCTACGTTGCCTACGTAGTTCATCTCGAAGAGGATGGACTTTGGAAGCTGACGCTGGAAACCGAAGCTGTACTGCCAGGTGGAAGGATTATGATTCGTTGGATCGATGGCGTTGATACCTGCCTGGAGCGTACTGGTTGCGGCAAGCGAGCCGATGGTTGAAAGATTGCCATTATCGAATTGAGTGTTCTGCAGGAAGGGTGGGATGTTGACCTGGCTGAAGATCAGGTTGCCCTGCGGACGATAAAAGAATAGACCGATGCCGCCACGAATAACCGTATTGTTGTCGAGCGCATACGCAAATCCAAAACGCGGACCGAATGCCCCATTCATGTTGTAGAGACCGCGCGGCGCGCCGGCAGGTATGAGGGGGAAGATGGCGGTGTTCACATTGAGGACCCGTTTCGCCTGATCGGCGGGCACTCCATCTCCCGCACGCACTAGACCGTTATACGGATTTCCAACGCCCGGCTGAAGTCTGCCGTTCGGAAGCACGGTGACGGCATTTGCCGGGTTGTAGGCCGCAGCATCGAAGTTCGAGATGTTGTTGCCCTGCGTGTAGAAAGGAGAGATCAACTGCCAGCGAAGACCCATCTCCAGGCTCAACTTGCGTGTCGCCTTCCAGCTGTCCTGTACAAACCACTCCACCTGGTTGAAGCGGAAGTGTCCGACCGGATCCGCACTGGCCTCCTGGTAGTTCTGGAAGTTGCCAAGGAAAGCGTCCGCCAGCGCATAGCAGGTGGTATTTCCGCTCGCAGCCCGGCAGTTGCTCGAACTGGGTGTGGAGTTGAAATTTGCGGTTCCGGTGTAGTTCGCACGGCCATTCTGGTCGACACGGTCGCGGATGTAGACGCCGCCAAACTTGAGATTGTGATTGCCCTTGATGTACGTCACATTATCCGCAACCTGGATGTCGGTGGACGGAGACTGCAGCGCGAAGTTCGGTCCCTGGAAAGGAGCGTAGTTGGTGATGTTCACGATGGGAATGCCGTTCGGATACGGTCCGGCACCTGGATAAAGCTTGTTGAATTGGAAGCCGTACGTTTCGCGCTTCCAGTTGTTGCCAGTAGGAGGAATGCGCTGCGCCGCCCAGCTGGTGTTGATCTGTGCCTGGTTCAGGAAGTTGGAGCGGATCGCCCATGTCTCGGAGAGCAGATAGCTCTGACCGGGACGATTGCGGATCGTGGGCGTGGTGTTCAGGATGCCACTGTTGGAGAAGGTACCGTAAGGATCGGTGAGGGTGTTGGCATCGTGGATCCAGCGGCCGTAGAGGGTGTGCTTCTCGTTGATGACGTAGTCAAAACGGACCAGGTCCTGGTGAAAGTTCAACGGGCTGGACGGAGCCAGCGTGAGGTTGTTGCTGGGGATGCCGCCATCGCGGAAGCTGAGTCCGGCACCAGCGATCGTCTTGTAGACGTTGGCGATCGCGCGACCGTCCGGCGTAATGAGGGATGAGATGTTGTTAGAGGGAATGGGGGTAGCAGTGCCGGGATAGTAAAGCTGTCCGGCGGTCGAAGAGCAGACACCGTTCACGAAGGTATTCGGTGTGCCATTGGTTGAGGTGCTGGTGCAGAGAGCGGAAAAGTCGCCGTTCTGCATAGCGGTCGTAGGCACGGTGAAGGTCGATGCGACGGCCTGCTGGCGAAGGCGCTTCCACTCTTCACCGACGAAGAAGAAAAGCTTGTCCTTGATGATCGGTCCGCCGAGGAAGAAGCCGAAATCGTTGAAGACCAACTGCGTCTTTCTTTTTGCAATGTAATTTGTAGCGTCAAAATAATTGTTACGGAGGATTTCGAAGGCTCCACCGTGCCAGGCATTGGTACCGCTCTTCGTCACGATGTTGAACGAAGGTCCGGAGGTACGCCCGAACTCCGCAGAGGCATTCGAGGTATCGATCTTTACTTCACGGATGAAGTCAGGGCCGACGTTGTTCATCAACGAACCGTTCGATCCTGCCACCTGGTTGTAGGCACCATCTACCGTGAGATTGCCCGTATCGCTGCGGTTACCGTTGATCGTCTGATTGTTGGAGGCCAGAGAAGTGGTCACCGAGAAGATATCGGGGTTGGTGACGACAGCACCGGGAACGAGCGTAAGCAGCTGCGTATAGTTGCGGCCATTCAGCGCGAGATTCTCTACCTGCTTGGAGTCGATCACGCGCGCCAGTTCACCGGAAGTGGTGTTCAGCGCTTCCACAGCGCCACCCTCTACCTGGACCACTTCGCTGGTTTGACCGAGCTCGAGCGCGAAGTTTGACGAAACCTTGGCGTCCGCGGAGATGGTAATGTCTGCCTGCTGTGCCGTGCGGAATCCCGTCTGCGTGACCGAGATCGAATAGGTTCCGATGGGAAGGTTGGTGGCGATGTAATTTCCATCGTTATCGGTGGTTACCGTTCGCTTTGCCTGGGTGTTTGCTGAGGTAATGGTCACAGTAACTCCGGGGACCGACGCCCCCGAAGGATCGGTGATGGTTCCGGTGATCTGTCCAAAGCTACTCTGAGCCCGTGCAAACGGAGCAGCCACAGTCATGGTGAGTAGGAGCAGGAACGAAGCCCAGCCCTTGAAGATATTACGCATCTAGTCCTCCAAAATTGCTAAATCATCTATGGCGGGGCTGTGTCCGTAGAGTCAGCCCACTGATTTCGCCATGACCTCTGACGTTGGCAAATTGATATAGCCGACTCGGAATCAGCCTGGCAATTTGCAGCGACCATTAGTTATTTCGGTACGCGAAGCTGTCAAGGCCTTTCCGTGATGGGGCACCACCAAAGTGCCTAACTTGGAACCCCTCGTCAGACAACGTATCTATCTGGGTGGCATCGGATTTAGCATCCCGTGGAAGGCACCTGTCGATTTCGAAGAAGCTGTCCATGCTGCAACGTGGATCCTGCGTTTGTTCCGCGGCGCAGTTTTCGCGCCCCTGGATCCGCCAAAGGTCCATGCCGAAAGGGAACCCGAATTGGAATCGAGAGCTTCGACATGGGGTTCGGAAGTAGCTGTTTTGAATAGGTATCTATTAGACTTGAGCGGGTATCTAATGTCTCTCCGAGCAGCACGCCTCTTCTCCAAGGTCGTTTCCGAATCAACGCGGTCTGTCGCTGCTCGCCACGCCGGTGTGGCTATCGCACTCTGCCTTTCGACCGGATACCTGATGGGCCAGGCGGCTCCAGCGGCCCCCCCCCCGGCGGCGGCTCCACAGACTCAGACGACGGTGCCCGTTAACGTTCCGCAGACGACCCCTGTGAACAATACCAATAACTCTGTTGATAACAGGAACTGGGGTAATCGTCAGACGAAGAACTCGGAACAGCAGCGGCAGAACCGCAGCAACAATAACCCGAACGAGCTGCAGCCCACCACCGCCTCTCAGCCCGTAGCGCCAACTGAGTTTCAGGTGCTGGTTTCGGAGACCGCAGGCCGCATTCTTCCAATCTTCGGCGCGGACCTCTTTGGCGATGCTCCCTCGACCTTCGCACCGATTGATAATGTGCCGGTCACGGGCGACTACGTCATCGGCCCCGGCGATGAGATCCGTGTCAGCACCACAGGCCAGTTGAACCGTGAAGGAAGTTTTATCGTCGACAGGCTGGGGAACATTACGATTCCCGACGTGGGACCGATCCACGTCTCAGGACTGCGCTATTCGGAGCTGACACCCTACATCCGCTCGCAGATCGGACGGGTCTACCGGAACTTTGAACTCAACCTCAGCATGGGGGAGTTGCGCTCCATCCAGATCTTTGTCGTCGGGCAGGCGCGCCGCCCCGGTGTATATACCGTCAGCTCGCTGAGCACCCTGCTCAACGCTCTCTTCGCTTCGGGAGGCCCCTCGGGTACCGGGAGTCTTCGGCACATCGAACTGCGCCGTGCAGGCAATGTCGTCACGGAGCTTGATCTCTACGACTTTCTGCTACGCGGAGACAAGAGCAAGGACGTTCGCCTGGAACCCGGCGATGTCATCTTTATCCCGCAGATCGGTCCGCAGGTCGCCATCACCGGCAGCGTGAACACATCTGCGATCTTCGAACTCAGGAATGAAACTTCGATCGCACAACTTCTGCAACTGGCTGGAGGTGTCAGCGTTGTTGCGTCCTCCGCCCTGGTCCGTGTCGAAAGCATCTATGAACATCGCGAGCGTGCCTTTCAGGACGTGGATCTCAACTCGCCCGCTGCCTTCCCGGTTAAGAACGGCGATATTGTTTCCATCGGATCCATCACCGACCGGTTCCGGGAGACCATCACGCTGCGCGGTAATGTGGCAAATCCTGGCCGGTACACATGGCATGCGGGCATGCGAGTCCGCGACCTGATTCCCAACAAAGATACCCTGATCACCCGTGCTTACTACCGCTCCGTGACCGCGCTCGGCGCGAACACCAGCTCCACCAACCCAGTGGACACGGGACTCAATACCACCTCCGCCACCGCTGCCGCTCCCGGCTCCAGGGGCAGCAATGCCGCGAGCAGCATCACCTCGAGCGGCGGGACGATCACCGGAGATCTGAACGGTCCATCCTCGACCACGATGGCATCCACCGCAAATACCACGACACGGACCGACGTCGTTCTGCCTGCTCCAGACATCAACTGGGACTACGCGGTGATTGAACGCCAGGATCCCGAAGGCCTCAATGCGACGCTGCTGCCGTTCCGTTTGGGCGACCTGGTTCTTCGAAACGACGAATCACAGAACCTCGCTCTCCAGCCGGGCGATATTGTCACGATCTTCTCGCAGGCCGATCTTCGCGTTCCTTCCGCGCATCAGACCCGCTTCATTCATCTCGAAGGAGAGTTTGTCTCCGCAGGTGTTTACAGCGTGATGCCTGGCGAGACGCTTCGCCAGGTCATCCAGCGCGCTGGTGGACTTACGCCAGACGCCTTCCTTTATGCCTCCGAGTTCACGCGCGAGTCCACACGCCTCATCCAGCAGCAGCGCCTGAGCGAGTACGCCGACTCCCTGGAAGCCCAGATCAACACGCAATCCTCAAAGGCGATCTCCAACAGCACAGGAGATGCCGTTGATGGAATCACGGCTTCCCTTGCGCCTGCGCGCCAATCGGTAGCTCGTCTGCGACAGCTTCGCGCGACGGGACGCATTGTGCTCCAGATGAAGCCGGATGACGTTGGCATGAATGCCATTCCCGATATGGCCATTGAAGACGGGGACCGCTTTGTGATCTCGCGGAAACCATCCACCATCCTGGTGCAGGGAGAGGTCTTCTCACCCAATGCGTTCCTCTTCGAGCCAGGACACCGCGTGAAGGATTACCTCCACATCGCAGGTGGACCGAATCGCCAGGCAGACAAATCCCGCATCTTCGTAATCCGTGCGGATGGCTCGGTGATCTCCAAGCAGTTCGGCAATCTCGATCATGCTCCGGTCTTTGCCGGAGATACGGTCGTCGTTCCGCCACAGGTCAAGACGGGAAGCCTGCTCCGCGATCTGGCCGTCATTTCGACCGTCGTCAACTCGGTGACGCAGATCGGCTTGCTCGGCGCGCTCATCCTTACGCGATAGCCAGTAGTGCAGTTCGGCCTTCAGAAAGAAATCGATGTCTACGAACGACGTTCAATCCGGTGAATACTTGCCTCAGCCAGACGTACAGAATGGCGAGGAGGGGTTCGATCTTCTTCACTTAGGTCTCATTTTTCTCAAGCATCTCCGCCTGATTCTGTTCTGCACACTTGTCATGGGGATCGGTGCGTATATTGTGACCCTGTTCATTCACAGGGCGTATGGAGCACGCGCCACCTTCCTTCTGGAATCGCAGGATAACGCGAACGGTTTAACCGGCAATCTCTTCTTCAGCAGACAGACCGATCCCACCATCTCTCTTCTGCAGAGCGAATCGGTCTCGGAGCTTCTCGTCAGTGGACAGCACCTGGAATCGTTCTTTCCCAACATGACGCCACGGGCCATTCAGAGAAAGGCGGCTGGGGAGGCTACCTTCGCGCGCTCGACGGATGGCATGTTCATTATTTCGGTTACCGACGTGAAACCGGAGCGGGCCGTTACCATCGCGAATGGTTATCTGAAGGCCTTGCAAGAACTGAATGACCGCATGAACCTCGATGCGGCGAAGCATCGGCGCTCCTTCTATGAGAGCCAGGTCAACGAGGAACGGGAGGCTTTGGAAGAGGCTGAAGAGCGGCTAACCGAGCTACAGCAGAAGACCGGAGTCGTCCAGCCCGAGAGTCAGACCTCGATGGAGCTTTCCACGATTGCGGGTGTGAAGGCGCAGATTACCGCGCAGCAAGTGGCCCTTTCCACCCTTCTTTCCGGAGCCACCGAACAGAATCCAGAAGTGATTCGCCTGCGGACGCAGATCGCTGCGCTTTCAGCGCAGGAGCGTCGAATGGAAGCGAGCTTCAACGGCAAGCAGACCAACGATATCCCGGCAACGAATCTTGAATATCAGCACCGGTTGGCGGACGTAACGTATCACCGCACCCTGCTGACGTCCTTCTCCTCTGAGTTTCAGCAGGCCCGTCTGCAGTCGACCTATCAGTCGCCCCACGTCCGCGTCGTCGACATGGCGCACCTTCCTCTGCCAATTACCTGGCCACCCAGCATAAAGATTACTTTGATCTTCGTGGCGCTCGGGTTTCTACTCGGTCTCTGTCTCGCAGGGATGAGTCATATGCTTGAGCGCCTTATGGCCGATCCTGCACGCCGTTTGCAGGTGACAGAGATGAATCGCACACTTCGCAGGGCCCTCTTCCTTCGGAGCTAGCGATGGCATCCACGAACCTCATTCTCGAACGGCCCGCAGCCCAACACCGGACGATCCAAGCTTTCGCTGTGCTCCTTTGTATCTTTGTCGTGCTCCTGCCTAAGGGGGGCATCAAGGCCGTCGGACTCCCCATCACCTGGGGATACCTTGTTCTGATCTTCAGTTTTGTCTTCAGCCTTCCCACCCGGTTGTTCAGCTACAGGATGCTCTATCCCCGTCGGCTGCTCCTCACCCTGGCAACAGTCGCTTCCTTCCTCATCCCGTTCTTCTACTCCGTCCTTGAAAATGGAATCGCCAGTCTTCCTTTCTTCGTCAGTACGTTTACAAACTTCGTCGTTCTTCCCTTCCTCTTCTTCATCTTCTATCCACCTTTTCTGCAAAGGATTGATGGCGAACGCTTCAGGAAGATTCTCGTCTTCTGCATTCTGGGAGCTGCGATCTATGGGATCGCCACGTTCATGCTGCGCCCTTTTACCGGGAAGTATGTAGAGATCCCCTTCATCACGACTAATTCCGGCGATGCCAACCTGGAGGCCACCAAGAACATTGCCCGGGGAAATACCTTCAAGCTGATCTCCACCTACAACAACGGAAATATCTATGGCGTCTGCACCTTCATTCTGCTCCCGCTTTTTGACCGGCTGGTCTCTCAGCGATGGAAGCGCCTGACGGTACGTGCCGCCATCTTCCTTACGCTTTCGCGATCCGTATGGGCTGGGCTTTTCTTTGAACAGATTCTTTCCATGGCCGCAGTCTTTGTGGAACAGGCACGCTCCTTCCCGCGTATCCACGGCAAAGCTCTCTTTAGCCGCCTCCTTCTGCTCACGGCCTGCGGAGTGGTCCTGTCTGTGATCGTCGTGTGGATGAACCGCGACTCTTCATTCATCTTCGACAGCCAGTTGGGTGGTCGCGCAAACTCCCTTTCGACCTTCTCCTACGCCACCTTCCTTCCTTCGGTACCCGTCGATGCTTTCTTTGAGATTCTCTACGCCTCCGCCGTCTATCAATACGGCTATCTCGGCCTGTTTGCGATCATCGCGATCTTCTTCGGTCCATGGATCGTGCTGCTCTCAGACCTTCGGGTGCTTTCCGATCCCTACCGCCGCGCAGCCATGAAAGGCCTGGTCCTCTACTCTCTGCTCTCTTTCGGCGACTGCGCCATCAGTTTTATTCCGGTCATGACCTTTTACTGGTTCGCTTACATGATCTTTATCTTCGGATTTCCAGGACACCTTGTTTCACGTGCAGCGGCGAAGACGAACTCTTCAACTCTGCTGAGTCCGGCCCCTGCTCGCATCTCTCCCGTGGGCGGCCTTAGCTGATGGATCTCAACTTCGATCATCGTCCGTTGCTCATTACCCGGAAGTGAAGCCCGCCCGTTACTTCTGCTTGTCCATCGAACCGGGAGTCACGGTGACATCATTCGGTGCGGAGGGGTTGATCTCTCCCTCTTTCTTCTCGGGTACGGGCGAAGTCACGTCCGTGGGCTTGCCGTGCTCGCCATGTCCTCCATATTTGCCTTCGTTCGGTCTGGGATCGCTCATCGTCTCTTCACCTCTCCCCATCAGATTCCGCCAAAGCCGTTGCGAGATGCCTTCGCTTACACTGGACTGATATGCCTCGCAGCTTGATCGTTAAACTCGGTGCCATTGGCGACGTCATCATGACTCTGCCTGCGGCATTTGCCTTGCACGAAAGCGGGCATGAGATTCACTGGATCTGCGGGCGAGGCGTTCTTCCCATTCTGGAGCTCTATCCGTGGGTGCATCCGATTCCAGTGGACGAGCGGGCGCTGCTGCAATCCGGTATGCCCCAACGTTTGCAAGCGATGATCGGTCTCTGGCGCAGGCTCGGCTTGTCCCGGTACGACACGATTGCCACGATCTACTATGACCGGCGCTACCAGGCGCTCACACTTCCTCTGCGTGCGCGGCGAAAGATTTTGCTCAAACAAGGCGACCGCGCTCTAGACCTTCTTCCAAATCGCCATCACACGGACGAGTACGCCCGGCTTCTTGTGGGGGAAGACGCAGGGCCGGTGCCTGATTCCCTCGCGCCTATCTTCCCGGTGAACCTGCCGCCATCGCCGCTTCCCCCTCCCCAGAAAACACGCATTGTGCTGGCTCCGGCAGGCGCAAAAAATCTTCTCCGCGACGACGCCCTGCGCCGCTGGCCTGCGGAGAGCTATGTCTCCCTCGCCGAAATGGCCCTGGGGGCTGGTTATGAGGTCGTTCTTACAGGTGGCCCCGATGACGTATGGATCCGGCCTTACTTCGAACACCTGACGGTCACCGACCAGATCGCGCAGCTTTCGCTCCCTCAGCTCCTCGCACTTTTTGACGCCTCCGCTGCTGTGGTCACGCATGACACGGGTCCGCTGCATCTTGCAGGAATTACAAAGACGCGTTTGCTGGGAATCTTCGGGCCTATCTCTCCCTGGGAACGGCTTCCGCGCCGCCCGGGCACTGCGGCGATCTGGGGAGGCGAAGGTTTCGCCTGTCGTCCCTGCTACGTCGCGGGAAACTTCGCAGCATGCACGAATAACCTTTGCATTCAGCAGGTAACTCCCGCCATGGCTTTTCAGCAGCTCCAGGTGCTTCTTAAGGGCGAAGCGGCTTCGCCATTCGTCGTCGTCCCACAGCCACCTGCCGGGACCTTCGTATGAGGCCCGCGCTTTTTCTCGACCGTGACGGCGTCATTAACGAAGAGGTCGGGTTTCTCCATCGTCCGGAGGAGGTCCGCTTTGTCCCTGGAATCTTCGAGCTGATCCGCCAGGCACGCAGCCGCGGCTACGCCATCATTGTGATCACCAACCAGTCCGGCATTGGCAGAGGTCTTTACACCGAGGAACAGTTCCACGCTCTCATGCGACACATGCGTGGTCTGATGGCTACCAAAGGCGCAGATGTGGATGCAGTCTACTTCTCTCCGTTCCATCCCGTGCATGGACTGAACAAGTACAAGCGCGATACGGACTGTAGGAAACCCGGCCCCGGCATGTTGCTGCAAGCAGCGCGCGATCACGATCTGGACCTCTCCCGCTCCGTACTGATCGGGGACCGGTGTTCCGACCTGGCTGCAGGGGCTGCAGCCGGCGTTCCCAAATTGGTTCTCATACGAGGCACAGAAGCTTCATCCTGTGAACAGGAGAGCCTGCCTGAATTTTTCATGGCGGAAACCCTTGAAATGGCGGCATTCCAGCTTGGCTTCCACGCAGTCTCGCCTCATCGTCACCGATAACTTGAACTATCCTCGTTACTTGCGTGGATCGAGCGAGCAGGCCCGCACAACTTATTGTGAGAAAGTGCATCTATACTGGCATTGACCAGATTATCTGTGAGGAGTGGTGAGCAGGTTTTATTTGCTCGCGCCCATCGACAGAGCTTGCACTCGAGAATGCTTTCACTTGTTTTGTGTGGCACCCTTGGCGGAGAAAAGCGACTTCGGCTATCTGCCTTTCCCAGGTAAATCGTGGCCGCAGATCTTAAAACCAGGATGAGCATGCCCCTGCAAGACCAATCACCGGAGTCTAGAGCTGTTGCGACCTCTCAGTCGTATGTAGAACAACTCTCCGCCGAACTTACACACGCCGGAAGAAGCACTGGCTATGGCGTCGGCTTCGAGTCGCCCGCGAACACCTTTGATTACATCGTTCTCAAACGGGCGTTCGATATCGGGATGGTTCTTCTGTTCTCCCCGATCCTGCTTTCCCTCGGCCTGATCGTCGCCCTTCTCGTGGTGCTCAGCTCTCCGGGACCGATCTTCTTTTCGCATCGCCGGATCCGCCGCGGAGGAGCCTTCTTCTCCATGTGGAAGTTCCGCACCATGTGCCAGAACTCCGCAGAGGTCCTGGAACGCCATCTCGCTCTCCATCCCGAGGATCGCGAAGAGTGGCTTTTGAACCACAAGCTGAAGAAGGATCCCCGGATTACAGGGATCGGCAACATACTGCGTCGCTCCTCCTTCGATGAACTGCCGCAGGTCTGGAACGTTCTTACGGGACGTATGAGTCTTGTCGGTCCAAGGCCGATCGTCGCAGCCGAAGTGGAGAAGTACCACAGCGATTTCGCCTACTATATCGCCGTGAAACCTGGCGTGACCGGGCTGTGGCAGTCCTCCGGTCGCTCCACCCTTAGCTACGACGAGCGGGTCGCCCTGGATCGTAAGTATGTCGAGAACTGGTCTCTTTGGCTTGACCTGAAAATACTTGTTCGTACCGTGCGTTGTGTGGTCAATAGCAACGGTGCTTTCTGACCGCGCGGCTTAAGTCTTCTGTACGATCGGTTACATGCGCGTAGCCATCCTCCATCACTGGTTTGTCACCCGTGGCGGGGGTGAGCGCGTCGCGGAGTGCATCGCGTCGCTCTTCCCCGACGCGGATCTGATCACTCTTGTCGCCGACGACGCGGGACTTCCTGAGTCGCTCAGAGATCGAAAGCTGACCACCTCTTATCTGCAAAATATTCCTGGCGCGGTAAGTCATCATCGTCAGTTTCTTCCGCTCTACCCCTCAGCCGTCGAGCGTCTGGACGTTCGTGAGTACGATCTTATCGTTTCTTCGGATTCTGGGCCGATCAAGGGGGTCTTAAAGCGCGAAGACGCGACCCATCTCTGCTACTGCCACTCTCCCATGCGTTATCTCTGGGACGCTTACGACCAATATCGCAACCAGATGATCGGCCCCACCCGCCTCGCCTTCATGTTGACGGCCAAATATGTGCGGGATTGGGATGCACGCGCCGCGCGGCGCGTGACGGCCTTCGCCGCAAACTCCAACTACGTGGCGGACCGCATCTCGCGTTACTACGGTCGCGAAAGCACGGTGATTCACCCTCCCATCGATCTCCAGAGAGCCCGTATCCTTGAGCCCCAGGATCACTATCTTGCTGCGGGACGTCTGGTCTTTTACAAGCGGACGGATCTGCTCATCGCCGCCTGCAACCGATTGAATCGGCCTCTCCGGATCGCAGGTACCGGTCCGGAAGAGGCTCATCTGCGCAAACTTGCGGGGCCGAGTGTGACCTTCCTCGGCGAGTTGTCGGACGAAGATCTTTGGAATGAGTACGCACATGCGCGCGCCCTGCTCTTCGCGGCCGATGAAGACTTCGGCATGGTTCCTCTTGAGGCACAGGCTTGCGGACGTCCTGTCATCGCCTACGGTGCAGGAGGATCTTTGGAGACGGTGGACGCGTACGGCGACCAGCCGACGGGCGTCTACTTCCCCTCGCAGACCGAAGACGCGCTCGTTACGGCCATCGAGCACTTCGAGTCCATCGAGCCGAGCTTCTCTCCCACTGCTATCCAGAAGCATGCGGGAAACTTCGCAACATCGATCTTTCTGCAACAGATGCGCGACTTCGTTCTCACCCATGCCCCACAGGCGAAAGAGGCCATGGCGCCCCTGGAAGAGTGGGTTGACCTGGAGCGCTCTCCCCTGCTTCGAACTGTCTCCTAAGATGCAGACGATGCGCGATCTTCTCCGGTCGGTTCTCGGAGTTTCACTCTCCGCGCTTCCCCCAGTGGAACGTCTTGCCGCTGCATGGCCTGTGGCCGCAGGGGGATCGATTGCAGGGCACTCCGTCGTTGCGCGCCTGGAAGGCACGGTAGTCACCGTGGAGGTGGCGGACAGGGCTTGGCTTCAGCAACTCCGTAGCATGACGCCCCAGCTTCGCGGAGAACTCTCTCGCATCGCGCGCGTGCCGTTGACCGATATACTTTTTGAATACAAGCCATGACTGAAATCACGAATCCCGAACGCGTCACCCTTGAAGAGGTTCGCCACGTTGCCTCGCTTGCGAACCTGCAGCTCACAGCCGAGGAAGAGCCGCACATGCAGCGCGACCTGAACGCCGTCCTCGGATACATCGCCGAGCTCAACGAACTGGATACCACCGGCGTGCCGCCACTGGCGCAGATCACTGAGTTGTTGCATGAGGCCGACTCCACATGGCTGCGCGCCGACGAGCAGCGTCCCTCCGTCGACCGCGCCACCGTCATGCACGAAGCTCCGAATACCGATGGACGCTTCTTTAAAGTCCCAAAAGTCATCGAGCGATAAAACTTCCGCTCACCTATTTATTAATAGTGCTTGTTATTAATAGTGCTTGCATGCCTTTATATAGTGCCTTGCATGCCGTCTCTGAACCTGAATCGTGGCAGAGACAGCCGCAAGTGCGACCCAAAGATTAGGACCAAATCCATGAATCTCAAGACCCTGACCATTGATGCCACTCTCGCCGCGTTCCGTTCCGGCGAAACGACCGCCATCGCCTTAGCCCAACTTCACTTCGAAAAGATCAAAGCTGAAGATCAGGTTCCGGGGAAGGAGATCAACTCCTTTCTCTCGCTCGCCGAAGAGCGTGCGTTGCGACAGGCGGAGAAGATCGACGGCCTGGTGAAGGCGGGAGAGAATCTACCCGCGCTGGCGGGCGTCCCCATTGGTATAAAAGACGTTCTGACGATGCAGGGTGCGCCCTCCACCGCCGGATCGAAGATTCTCAAGGACTACCACCCGCCCTACGACGCCACGGCGGTGCGCAAGCTGGAGGCCGCAGGCGCGGTTCTTCTTGGTAAGCTGAACTGCGATGAGTTCGCGATGGGTGGCTCGAACGAAAACTCGGCGTACGGTCCGGTTCGTAATCCACGTGCGCTCGACCGCGTTCCCGGAGGCTCCTCCGGAGGCTCCGCCGCTGCCGTCGCCGCAGGCTTCTGCGTCGCCTCTTTGGGTACGGATACGGGCGGTTCGGTTCGCCAGCCTGCTGCGTTCTGCGGCGTGACGGGCCTTCTGCCTACCTATGGACGCATTTCGCGCTATGGCTTGATTGCTTTCGCCTCTTCTCTGGACCGCGTCGGCCCGGTGACGCGCTCTGTGCGCGATACCGCAACCATGCTCTCGGTCCTGAGCGGGCCGGATCCCATGGATGCCACGGCTTCGCAGGCTCCTGTGGAGGATTACGCCGCCGCGACAAAGGTTCCCGTTGCGGGACTGAAGATCGGTATTCCCGCAGAGTACTTCGGCGAGGGTCTCGATCCGGAGATCCGTGCCGCCGTGGAGCGCACACTCGAACAGCTAAAAGCTGCCGGATGCACCGCGCACCCGATCTCGCTGGCGCACACAAAGTACGCCGTTCCAACGTATTACGTTCTGGCTACGGCAGAGGCGAGCAGCAACCTGTCGCGTTTTGACGGGGTGCGCTTCGGTCATCGTGTTGACCACCCGAAGAATTTGTCGGAGCTTTACAAGGAGTCCCGCGAAGAGGGCTTCGGCCCCGAGGTCAAGCGCCGAATCCTTCTGGGCACATACTCCCTCTCCTCGGGCTACTACGACGCCTACTATCGCAAGGCGCAACAGGTTCGCACACTCCTGGCGCGTGATTTCCTAGCGGCTTTTGCCGAAGTGGACGCCATCGTGACCCCGATTACGCCCACGCCCCCATGGAAACTCGGTGAAAAGACAGAAGATCCGCTCTCCATGTACCTCGCGGACATTTACACGGTCGCCGCTTCGCTTGCCGGAATCAGCGGCATCAGCGTACCAGTTGGCGAGACGGCAGAGCATCTTCCTATCGGCGTTCAGGTGCTTGCGGGCCACTTCCAGGAGGCAAAGCTCCTCCGCGTCGCCCAGGCCGTCGAGAACGCGCAAAAATAGTTTCGTCAAATCCCGATTTGACGCAAAGTCGCGCGCAACACCTGCAAAACTCCTGTGTTCTTACTAATGTAATAAGGGAGGTTTCACAATGCAGATCACGAAAACGATGAAGAGATGGATTACGGGCGCCGCCCTTGCAGCCGCGCTCTTAATCGTGGCACCGGCACCGCAAGCCAAGGCCCAGGTGGGCTTCGGGATCAGCATTGGGGCTCCCTACTACGGCTACGGCGTTCCCTATGGATATGGTTATCCGGGCTACTACGCTCCTTACTATGGCTACTACGGCCCGGCTTACTACGGCTATGGTTACGGACGTGGCTTCTACGGCGGACGTGGATACTACGGTGGCCGCGGATTTTACGGCGGGCGTGGATTCTACGGCGGGCGTGGCTACGGTGGCGGCTATGGACGTGGTGGTGGCTTTGGCGGGCGTGGAGGCGGCTTCGGGCGTGGCGGCGGACGCCGATAATTGGAGGCAAGCCCACTCTTCCGGAAGAGTTTTTTAGACGAGGCCAGGCCGTGATGCCTGGCCTCTCTCTTTTGAGTTAGGTCCGCGACTTCTGCTTCCGCAGTCTGTTTCGCGTCCGGAAATAGCGCGGAATAAATGTGGTAGCCTCAAACTTGAAGCGGTTGGCGAAAGGCACAATGGCCCGGCCAATCTGAGAACACACGGCGCACGTCCTACAGAACAAGAGGAAGCCGCACAGCGCATGACCACCGTCTACGACCTGATCGTTATTGGCTCTGGCCCTTCCGGGCAGAGAGCCGCTATTTATGCCGCGAAACTCGGTAAAAAAGTCGCTCTTATTGAAATGCGTGAGGTGGTTGGAGGAGCCTGTATCTCCACCGGGACCATTCCCTCCAAGACCATGCGCGAGGCGGTTCTCCACCTCTCCGGCTATAACTACAAATCCATCTACGGCATGAACTACCGCGTGAAGGAACGCATTACGATGGCCGATCTGGCCTTCCGCGTTCAGCACGTCATCAAGACCGAGATTGACGTAACTGAAGCCCAGCTCTCACGTAACAACATCGAGATGCTCACAGGCACGGCCAGTTTTGTAGACGCCACCCATCTGCAGGTCACTAACTCGCGAGGTTCCACCACTTACGAGGCCGCTAACATCGTGATTGCCACGGGGACAAAGCCTGCGGCCTCGGCTAAAGTGCCGATCAATGGCTCCTCGATTATCAACTCCGACCTGGTCCTAGACCTCAAGTCGCTGCCGAAGACGATGATCGTCGTCGGCGGAGGCGTAATTGGGGTCGAGTTCACCTGCATGTTCGCCGCCCTGGGTGTCCGGGTCACGCTGATCGAGCGCCGCCCGCGCCTGCTCGAATTTGCCGATCAGGAGATCGTAGAAGCCCTGAGCTACCACCTCCGCGATGCGCGTGTCACGATGCGCATGAACGAGGAAGTGGAGTCCGTGGAAGAGCTGGAAGACGGCTCCGTGGTGGCGAACCTGGAGTCCAAGAAGAAGATCCAAGGCGACGCTTTGCTCTATGCCGTAGGCCGCCAGGGCAATGTGGACGAACTCAACCTCTCCGCCATCGGCGTCGATGCCGACGAGCGTGGCCGTATTCCGGTCGACAAGGACTACCGCACCAAGGCTCCCAATGTCTTCGCCGTGGGCGACGTCATCGGCTTCCCTTCCCTGGCCTCGGTCAGCATGGAACAGGGCCGTGTGGCCGCAGCACGTGCCTTTGGAGACGAGAGCATCCTCTCCAATCCCAGCTTTTACCCGTACGGTATCTGGACGATTCCGGAGATCAGCTTCCTCGGTAAGACCGAAGAGCAGCTTACGGAAGAGGATGTGCCTTACGAAGTGGGTGTCGCGTACTACCGCGAGATCGCCCGCGGCCAGATCCGTGGAGATACTACGGGACGCCTGAAGCTCATCTTCCACCGTGAGAACAAGTCGATCCTCGGCGTGCATATCATCGGCGAAGGCGCGAGCGAACTGCTGCATGTCGGGCAAGCTGTGATGGCCCTAGGTGGGAACATCGATTACTTTGTCGATACGGTCTTCAACTACCCGACGCTGGCGGAGGCGTATAAGGTCGCTGCGTTCAATGGGTTGAACCGGTTGAGTAAGTTCGAGTAGGTCTGGGATTTTGTAAAAGCAGATTCCTCCACTTCGCTACGGAATGAGAAAAGGGGCACCCGATTTTCGGGCTTCCTCGGGGATGGTTTGTGCGCTCCGCGCGCCCCCACCCTTTCGCGATAAAGCTGCGAAAGAATGGGGCACAGGGTGGCTATGCGGTTTTCTTTTTGTTGCGGGCTTTTACTTTGAACCAGATGGGGGTTCCGACGAAGCCGAAGGCCTCGCGCACCTGGTTTTCCAGAAAGCGCTCGAAGCCGAAGTGCAGCTTCACATCGCGGTCTGTGAACAGGACGAAGGTCGGCGGAGCGACCGCCGCCTGCGTCATGTAATAGATCTTTACGCGCTTGTTCATCGGAACAGAGGCGCGCTGGAAGTCGACGTCGGCGAGGAAGCGGTTCATCTGGCCTGTCGTGACGCGCTTGCGGCGCTCGCGTGCGACCTTCTGGACCTCGCGGAAGACCGAATTTACATTGATGCCCTCGGCGGCGGAGATGAAAAGTAGCGGAGCGTAGTCGAGGTACTTCAGCGCGTGGCGCACCTGCTCGGTGTAGGCCTTCTGGTCTGCAGGTGGCTGACCGTCGGTGCGGTGCATTGTGACGAGGTCCCACTTGTTGACGACGATGATCACGGAGCGTCCGCTCTCGTGCGCGTAGCCGCCGATATTGGCGTCCAGCGCCGCGACGCCTTCCGTCGCATCGATGATGAGCAGGCCTACATCTGCGGCTTCGAGATGCTTGCGCGCCATGATGACGGAGAGCTTCTCCGCCATGAGCGTGGTCTTGCCCTTGCGGCGGATGCCGGCAGTGTCCACAAAGCGGAAGCCGTGGCCGTTGCGTTCGACGAGTTCATCCACGGCGTCGCGCGTCGTTCCGGCGATGGGAGAGACGATGGAGCGGTCGGTGCCGGTGAGGGCATTCAACAACGTGCTTTTGCCGACGTTGGGGCGGCCAATGATGGCGACCTTGGTCTCCTTAGAGTCGTACTCGCCGTGCGAACGGAGTTTGCGCGGTTTGGGCGCGGCTACTGCGTCCGCGTCGGGCTCTTCTTCCCAGACCTCTTCGAGTTCTTCGGGAGATTCGACCTCGGGGCGAGGGAGGGTTTCAAAGACCGCGTCCAGAAGGTCGCCGATGCCATTGTTGTGCTCCGCCGAGATGGCGAAGACGTCGCGGAAGCCGAGCTGGCGAAAGTTCTCCGCGTCGCTGGCGATCTGGGCGGTGTCCATCTTGTTGACGGCGAGGAAGACGTGTTTGCCGCTGCGCAGGAGAAGGCGCGCGAGTTCGAGATCGGGCGCGGCGAGCTCCGTACGGCCGTCGACGACCATGACAATGGCGTCGGCTTCTTCGAGGGCGACACGGGCCTGGCGATAGATCTCGCTGGGGATAAGGGCTTCGTCGTCGGGGACGACGCCGCCGGTGTCCACGATACGGGCGTATTCGCCCTGCCACTCGATCTCGCCGTAGATGCGGTCGCGGGTGATGCCGGGCTCGTCGCCGACGATGGAGCGGCGGGTGCCGGTGAGGCGATTGAAGAGCGTGCTTTTGCCGACGTTGGGGCGACCGCAGATCGCGATGAGTGGAGCGTCGATGGCCTGGGAGGGCTTCTGCAACTCTTCGATCAGCGGAAGGCTGGCTGCCACTGCGCGCTCAGTTTCGCGATCTTCAAGTGCGGAGAGATGCGTGCGCGGACGCTGCTCTTCTGCTGCTGTCTGCGATGCCGAGTCGGGCCTGGCATGCCGGGCGGAGGCGCGCTCGATGGCGGCTTCCTTGATGTCGCGCTGGGTGGCCTTGGCACCGCGTGGCGTTGCGCCCCTGGCGCCAGTGGTTCTGCCGTGCTCGCTCTGCTCAACAACTTTCTTGCTTTCAAACTCCGGCGACTGCCGCCGTGTGCGCGCCTTTGCCGCAGCGGCGGACTTCTTCGCCGCTGCTTCCTTACGCGCCTTGGGCGAGGTTGCCGCCCGTGTTCCGCTCGCCAACTGCTCAGCCTTGGTCGCCTTGCCCTTATGCGGACGGGTGGACGCCTGCCTGTGCTTTTTTCCGAGCCTTTTCTTCTCTACCTTTGCCATGCTTCAAGGCTAGCAGTTATGGAGCGCGAAACCGGGCTCAAACGTCACAGTATTGCCCCGCTAAGACCATTCGCACCTGCTTTTCTGCTATGCAGCCGCTATCATAGGGTCTTCGCCTGTTCTTCGATGCCTGTGACCCTGACCCAGACCGAGCCGCTTCCGACCCTCAGGGACTTCTTTTCTCCGGGCGGTGTGCTGGCGCAGTCGTCGCTGCACTATGAGCATCGCAAGGGGCAGTACGAGATGGCCAAGGCCGTGGAAAAAGCCATGGACGACAAGCGCCACCTGATTGTGGAGGCGGGAACGGGCACAGGAAAGACGCTGGCCTACCTTCTGCCCGCCATCCGCAAGGCGCGCGAGACGCAGCAGCGCATCATCATCTCCACCGGGACGAAGAACCTGCAGGAGCAGCTTTTTTTCAAGGACATTCCCTTTCTGGAATCGCTTCTGGGACCTCTGAAGGTCTGCTACATGAAAGGGCGCAGCAACTATCTCTGCAAGCAGAAGCTCTATGCGCTGCGCGCGCAGCCGCTGTTGAGCGGTCTGGACGAAATCGACCAGTTCCACATTCTCTCCAACTGGGAGAACGAGACAAAGACCGGCGACCGCGCCGAGGTGAAAGGCCTGCCGGAGAACTCTGCCCTGTGGGGCAAGCTCGATGCACGGAGCGAGGCCTGCCTGGGGCAGACGTGCCCGAACTTCGAGACGTGTTTCGTGACCGAGATGCGGCGGAAGGCGCTGGAGAGCGAGATCGTGATCGTGAATCACCATCTCTTTTTCGCCGACCTGAATATCAAGCAGCAGTCGGGGAACGCTCCCGACGCTGGTGTGCTGCCGGATGCGCTGGCCGTTGTCTTCGACGAGGCGCACGAGATGGAGGACGTGGCCAGCGATTACTTTGGCGTGGCTCTCTCGCAGCAGCGCTTTGAAGAGCTGGCGCGCGATACGGAGTCTCTGCTGAAGGCGAAGCACGCTTCGTCGTCTTCGATTGAGTCGGCAACGGCGACACTGCGCGACAGGGCTCGCAGCTTCTTCGCTTCGCTGCCGCAGATCGGTGTGACGATTGGGCGGATGCCCTTTGACGATCGCGAAGGTTTTCTGGAGGAGCGCGGAGATGGGTATCTCGGCGCGGTGGCGGCGCTGAATCGGCTGGAGTCCGAGCTGGAGCGGCTGAAGGAAGTGGACGAGGCGGCGGGGCTCCGCCGCAGGGCGGGAGAGATCCGCACCAGCCTGAAGTTTTTGATGGAGGCGAACGATCCCAAGACGGTCTTCTGGATCGAGCGTCGGTCTGCGGGCGGTGTGCGCAATGCGGCGATGGGTGGGCAGGCGTTTCACACGCATCTGCAGGCCACGCCGATTGATGTCTCGGAGTTACTGACGCAGACTCTCTTCGAGAGCTTTTCGTGTGTGGTTTTAACCTCCGCAACGCTCACAGTTCAGGGCGGTTTTGAGCATATTCGCAAGCGGCTGGGGCTGGTGTTTCCACGAGAGCTTGTCGTGCCTTCGCACTTTCACTATGGGAAACAGGCGCTGTTGTATCTACCGCCATATATGCCGGATCCGCGCGACTCGGCATACATGCCGCGTGCGGCGGAGCGTGTGCGGCGCGTGCTGGAGATTACGAAGGGGCGTGCGTTCTGTCTCTTTACCAGCTACGCGCAGATGCGGGCGATGTATGAGCGCATTCTGGTGGAGGTGCCCTTCCCTTTGTTGCTGCAGGGGACACAGCCTCGGCGCGCGTTGCTGGATGAGTTTCGCGCAACGCCGAATGCGGTGCTCTTCGGCACGAGCAGTTTCTGGCAAGGTGTAGATGTGCAGGGCGAGCAACTCTCGTGCGTGATCATCGATCGTCTGCCGTTTGCGGTGCCGAATGATCCGGTCGTTCGTGCGCGGATGGAGGCGATTGAGGCTGCGGGTGGTAAACCGTTTTACGATCTGCAGATTCCGCAGGCGGTGATTACTCTGAAGCAGGGCTTTGGGCGATTGATCCGGTCGGCGGAGGATCGCGGCGTGCTGATGCTTTTGGATGCGCGCATTCAGACGCAGAGGTATGGCAAGGTGTTTCTTGAGAGCCTGCCACCGTATCGGGTGACGAGTGAGTTGGGGGATGTGGAAGAGTTCTTCGCACCGAAGGTTTAGCAGCAGATCCCTCCGCTGCGCTGCGGGATGACAAAACGGGGCCACGAGATCGGGTGCCCCACACATGCGCAGCCTCATCGCGCATGTATGGGTATTCGCGCTGGGCGCGAACCGCTTTTAGATCTTCGCTCCATTTCAGATGGAAAAGGAACCAGCATCCCTCCCGCACATCGCAGAGAACGCGATGTACGGGGCACCCGGATTTTCGATTGTGTCTAAATGCGGTTTGTCCACACAGAGCCTTTTATTTGCTGGCTACTGGTTGGGATGCGACTGTCGCGGGTGCCAAGACGCGGATGGTCATGCGTGGGAAGCTGAAGGTCCCTCCAGCGTCGTCAATCACATTGACCTGACAGACGTAGATGCCAGGCTTGAGGCCGTTGAGCGGCACGTCGAACTCGAAGCCGACGGCGCCGCGTTCCGGCACGTTGACGGCGGTGCCTGCGACCAGAGATGTTTCGTAGACTTTGCTTCCGCCGCTCAGGAATTGAATTGAGGTAAGAACGCGCACGCCGCCTACCGAGGGGCGCGCTTTGAGGCCGCTGGTGCTGGCGTTGTTGGCTGTTGCAGCGTCGGCTGCGGCTACCGCACGGACCTTCGCGGGATCGTAGACCTCGTACATGACGTAGAGATGCTGATCCTGACGGAAGACGTGGGGAACGTTGGCGACGAACTCCATACCGTCGCGCACGAGCGGATTCTCAGAATGCTTGGCTGTGTTTGGAACGCGTTGGCTGGAGAGCAGAACGCTGGAGAGCTTGAGCGGAGACTTTTTCAGATCGGGCACGTTGAGGTCGGTTTCAAAGCTGCCCATGGCGCCGGTCTGGTTTTCGCGCACGACGAGCTTGAGGTGATACTTGCCTGGAGCCAGAGCGAAGCCGGTGTTGTACTGGATGTTCTTGCGCTGCACCTCCTGGTCCACGCCAAGCGTGAGTTTGATCGTCTCGCGGATGTTGCCGACGACGAGGCGCTGCGCATTGCGAACCTCTCCGAGGAAGTCGAGCGAGGCCTTGTCCTTGTCGCCGTTCTTGACGAAGGGAATCTGCGAGCCGGGAACGATGGCCGAGACGGGAACGAAGTAGCGGCTGTCGCTGATACGGAAGTAGAGCGCCTGCAGATAGACGGCGACATCGGTTGCGGGAAGGTCGCTCTTGAGCTGTTCGGAGAGGGCGATCTCGCGGTCTTCGGTCTTCTGGTGCTGGAAGTCGGCGGGAGCGTAATAGCCGGGGCGGAAATCGAGCTTTACATCGTTGCGGTTGAGCTTGACGGAGAGGCGGCGGTACTTGCCGTCGCGCGCCTGATTCTGCGAACGAAAGCCGAGGATGTAGTAGGCCTCTGTGTCGTTCTGCACCTGCTGGAAGGCGGGCGCGAAGTCGTTGGAGTCGAAGAAGGACTTACCACCGGTGTCGCTCGAGAGTGTGGCAAGCGTCTCCTGCGAAGAGAAGTTTGAGCTGAGGCGCGACTGCATGGCGGTGCCACTGTAGGCCGAAGTCCCGCGCAGGCTGCCGACGCTGGCGTTGCCGACGGGCGGGATGGCTTCGAGGCCGCGCGTATCCACGCTGTAGATGCTCATGTTGGCGCGGACGGCAGCGTTGGTAGCGGCTCGGAGTGAGGCCTGGTTCTCGATGCCGTTGCGGCTGAGGCCGCCGGAGAAGTAGAGCATGGACTTGCGCTGGTCGACGCGTTCGAGGCTCTTCGCAATGGACTGGATGGCATAGAGTTCGCGGTCGGTGTTGAGGTTGTTGTATTCGGTGTCGTCGGCGGTAAAGCTGGTGGCGTCGTCGGCGGTGCCATCGCTGGTGCCTGTGGTTCCGGCGGCGAAGCCCTGGCCTTCGGTGCCGTTGTACTTGCCGACTGCGGCGAGGAGGGAGTCTTTGTTGGCTGTGAAGTCCTGATCGAGCGTAAGGCTGGTGCTGAGGCTGGCGACGGCGACGAGATCGGCGGGCTGCATCTTCGTCTTAATGTAATTCTGCGCGGCTTCCACGGCGCGGTCGATGTCTTCCTGCTGCATGGAGGCGAGATCGAAGAACATGACGATGAGTCGATGATCGCGGAGCGAGGCGGCGTCCGCAGCGATGGATCGCTCCATCATCTCGGCGATGGTGGGGGCTTTGCCGCTGATGGTCTTCTCGTTGAGCACAGCGGCTTCGTCGACGTTCTGAAAGTCGAAGGAGGCGACCTTCTGCGGCTTGCCGTCTTCGGTAATGGTGAAGTCGGAGGCCTTGAGGCCTTTGACGACGGCACCGGTCTTCTTGTCGCGCACGACGACGTTGGTGAGGACGAGTTCGCTGCGGACGTTGAGGGTGAAGACCTGTGACTGCGCGTTGCCCTGTTGCTGGATTTGGCCGGATTGAGCATGGAGTGGGCTGGCGCAGAGCGTGGCGATGAGGGTGGTCGCTACGATGGCGCGCACGCAATCGATAAAGTGAGCTGCTGACATGCTACTGCCATCCTGTATGCGATCTCTCAAAACCGATACCTCGCCTGGACAGTGAGTTGACGCGGGCTGGCGGTACTGGTGACACGTCCAAAGGTAGCCGAGTTGAGCACCGTGTTGATGCCAGAGTATTGCACGGTGTTGAAAGCATTGTTTGCAGTTACGCGCGCTTCGAAAGACTTGGTCCCACCGAAGCTCTGCGTGCGTGCGAGTGACATGTTCACACTCACCGTGCCGGGCCCTTCGATGGAGTTACGCGAAGCTGTGCCGTAGCCGGAAAGCGAGGCCGGCGTGGTGAAAGCGGTCTTGTTGAACCAGAGCGCGGAGTTTCCCGGACCGCTGATGGATTGAGAAAAGATGCGGTCGGGACGCAGGGTGTAGTTTCCACCGGACGCCACCTGCGCAATCGTCGAGGCGTAGCTGGGTGTGAAGTAGGTGCCTGAAGCAAAGTTGAAGGTGCCGGAGACAGAGAAGCCGTCCAGGATCTTCGGCATCACGCCTCCCTGGTTGAAGAAGGCGCGGTTCGGGCCGAACGGAAGCTCAAAGACGTAGTTGCCCGAGACGGAGTGCCTTACGTCGAAGCTGGAGTTGCCATATTCCAGATCGAGACGCTGGTCGTTCTGCGCAATCGTGTTGCCCCCGCTGCCACCGATGCTGGAGGCATTGTCGATGGAGTGGCCGTAGACATAGCTTGCACCGAGGGCGATGCCCTTCTGCATACGCTTGCGAGCGTTGATCGTGAGGGAGTTGAAGCGCGAACCTCCGATCGAATCTTCGTAGGTGTAAGAGGCGACATTCTGGGTGGTTGAACTTTCGGCGGTGTGCCCGGGAGCACGGAGCAGATCAAGGTCGCCGCCGAAGGAGCCGTTGTAACCGACGTTGAGCACGATGCCGAGCGGAAGCGTCTTCTGGATGTCTGCGTTTACGACCTGGACGCGACCGAGGCGATAGTTGCGATTCACGCCAAAGTTGTTTTGCGTGACGTTGGACGACGTGCAGCCGAAGGCATTCGCAAGAGTAAAAGCGTTGTAACTTCCGCAACCGTTCAGGCCTTTGGTATTTGTCTGTGTGATAGCAAAGGGCGGCTGCGACTGCAGGCTGCGTGCGAAGCGGCTGTACTGGCCGGTATTGTAGTTGATTCCGTACCCCGCGCGGATGACCGTCTGTTTTGGCCATTTGGGACGATAAGCGATGCCGATGCGCGGCGAGAACATCGTACGGTCGGGCTGCACGAGCGAGCGCGGAAACTTGCCACTGAAAGGTCCAGTGCCATTGGCGACGACGGCGGCAACCTGTGTGAAGTCCGCGCTGTGATCGAGATTGACGAGGCGATCGAACTTTTCGACGTAAGGCGCGAAATACTCATAGCGAAGACCGGCGTTCACCGTCAGGTTGGGCAGGAGTCGGAAGTCGTCGTTGACGTAACCATCCCAGACGGTTTCGCGGAGATACGTCTTGAAAGATGCAGCCTGAATCTTCGACTGTTGTGGAGCACCGAGGAGGAAGTCAGCGAAAGAGCTTCCCGTCGGTGTGTTGGCGGTCGTCGTATCCGTGGAAGGGGCCGTTGTGGCGTATCCGGTAAAAGTCAGCGAGCCCAGAACATTCGAGGAGCCGAGAACGTCGTAGTGGACGCGGCGCACATCGAAGCCGAAGCGCAGATTGTGCTTCTTGTGGTTCCAGCTGACGACGTCTCCGAAGGCAATCGTCTGATTGACGCTGTCGGTGGGATTTCCTCCGCCAAAGCTCGTGAAGTTCGTCAGGCTTATGACCGGCAGGCCGCTGTAAAAACCAGTCGCGACAGTAGAGGGCTTAGGAACGTTGATGCCTGCAGCTGCCGTGGGATCGATTGGCGTGCCGGTATAAAGATTGGTCGTAAGGGCATGCGAACGGTTCCAGTTGAGCGTGATGTTGTTATTGAAGCGGCCATACCCGATGGAGTATCCGACGCCAAGGCCGTAGCCATCGGAAGCCGCCTTCGTGTCCTGCACGGCGAAGGTGCCAAGACTATCGCTGGCGCTATGTTGATAGTTGAAACTTGCGTTGAAGTTCTGCCGCAGCGTTTTGGGCGCGTCCTGGCGCTGCCTGCGTCCACCGCCTGCGCTGCCACCGCCAAAACGGCCGCCGAAGGCAGGCGTGGCGCCGATGTTGCGCACGAAGCGCGCGGAGAGCGCGGCGGTGTTGTTCCCCGCAGCGGCGATGCGCTGGTAGTTGTAGTTCTGCGTGTTGGTGGCGATGTTGGGCAGAGGGTAGTACGCGAGCAGATTCTGCGCAGCGCTTGAGAGACGGTCGGGGCAGATCACGTTGGCCTGCGCATTGCAGACGAAGGGTGCGTTTGTGCTGGGATCGTAGATGGTGACTGGGGTGGCGACACCGTTGACCGTCTGCGTAAGGCCGCTGAAATCGCCAGTGCGTTGCGCTACTGTAGGCACGGTGGCATACGCGTTGAAGGGCGTGATTGTGCGTCCGCCCGTGAGATTGAGGAAGACGAACTGCTTTGGGTTCGGCTGGGTAAGTCCGGGAATATAAGGCGATCCCACGAAGCTGGCGCCGTAGCGATTGCTGCTGTAATCGGGCTTTACGGCGGTGCCGGTCAGAGAGTACGGCGTGGCGTCGAGGGCTCCGTTGCCACCCTGGTAGAAGACGTTGCCGTGGATCGCCGTGGGATTCATGTTGCGGAAGGCACCAACTCCGAAGCCGCCGCCACGGCCACCACGCCCTCCGCCTCCTGGCCCACCCCCGCCGGGACCACCCATGCCGGGACCACCCATGCCTCCCGGGCCTCCACCCATCATGCCACCGAGCATACCGACAACGGCGGTAGCGATGTCGCCGTTGCCTCCGCCGCTGGCGCGCGCCTGGGCCATGGCGTCCTGGATGCGGTTGCGGATCTCGTCTTCGGAGAAGTTGGCGAGGCCGTTGGTGGTGCCTGTCTGTCCGCTGACACTGACAGAATCGGTAAGATCGCTTCCACCAGAGATCGACGGCAGCGCCGCTCCACTGGCGACACCGCCGACGGTAGCGTCGCTGGTCTGCGCGTCCGCACCGGAGGCGATGCCGAGCGATTGGAGACCACGGGAGAGCGTCTGCGCGTTAAGACCTGTGTTGGATTCGGCTCCTGCGGCTTCGCGTGTGGCAACGCGGCTGGCGAGTTCCATATGAAAGGCCGCCGTGCCTGCATGCGCGGTCGCATTGAGCAGAACCTCCTGCGTCGAAGCAGCGAAGGCTGCAAGCTCCGCACGAATGACGTATCTACCGTTGCGAGGAATGGCGAGGGCGTAGGTTCCATCGATGTCCGTGGAAGTGGTGTATTTCTTTCCGGTAAGGCTATTGGTCGCGGTGATGGCAACGCCGGGCAGAGGGACACCCGGAGACTTTGCATCGGCGGGGCCCGCGATCACCGTTCCACGAATGGTTCCGCCCTGAATCTCTACGGATGCAGCAGGGACGGCGGGTGCCGTTGCGGGTGCTGCATCCTGCGCGCGGAGCGGCAAGGAAACGGCAGCACTCACCGCCATGACGAATGCCAGTAGATGTGTCTTCAAGCTTCCGTCCTTTTTGAATCGATCGTGCTCTACCGCTCTGGATTATTTGCGATGCACTTCGCAAAAACTACTGCTGTGCAGAGGGTGGAGCAGGCTCTCCGTCTGGCCTGGGGCGACGGGGTTCCACGATGGTCAGCGTTGTGGGAACGAAGACCCCGCCCTTGAGCGCGCCGCGGCCCGTGATGTTTTCGCCGACCTTTACGTCGGCAAGGGTGATGGATTCACCTGCTGGCGGCGTGTCTGAAGCTGCACCGCCACCGCTCATGCCCATGCCAGCTGCCATGCCGCGACCACCGCCGCCCTTGCGGAAAGAGGTGCTTTCGTCCACGACGATGACCTGCTCTACATTGTCGGGACGCATCACAGTAATCTTCAGTTCGTCGATTTTAGTGACGCGGCCTGCGATGAAGGTCTTGCCGAGGTTCTCGCGCATCTCCTTTTCGCGCGCCTTCATCTGCGCCGCCTGCTCGGGCGTCATGACCGCGACCATGGCGGCGTGGATCTCGTGCTTGCCCGGCTCTTGCATGCCCATCGCCATGACGGTGTCGCCCACCTTGATGTCGGAGGTCTTGACGGGCTGGCGCTCCTTCATGAGGCGCGTGTTCGCGGTGAGGTCCACGGTGTAGGTTTCGCCGATGTCGTTCTTGAGGGTGAGAACGGTATCGCTGATGGCCGTGACGGTGCCAGCGACTCCATTGCCGCGACCGAAGCCCATGCCTCCACGACGTCCCTGCCGCTGTCCGCTCTGGGCGGCATCGCCTGCAGGTGCGTCCTGCGCATGTATCGCCAAACTCATGGAACCTACGAGAACCAGACCGATCAGAGCACGCATTTTTAAACCCCCACGCAACCACCGTATGCCATTACAGACGCATTTGTTTTGGGAAAGACGCTCTCCTCGACGAAAATCGATAGAGGAGGCTGACTGATACACTCGCTTTCACTTCCAGCAGAGGAACTCCCGGAGAAAACGCTTATGTCCACCACGCACCACGCACCGATGCCGCCCTTTCGCCCCTTCGTTCCCGATAGCGAGAACCGGCCTGAACTTACGGTTCGGGCGATCCTGATTGGAGCGGTCTTCGGCGTGCTCTTCGGCGCGGTGACGGTGTATGTCGGCCTGCGCGCTGGGCTGACGGTGGGGGCTTCGATCCCCATCTCCGTTCTGTCGATCTCGATCCTGCGCGTGTTGGGGCGGTCGTCCATTCTGGAGAACAATATTGTTCAGGCCACTGGAAATGCCGGGCAGTCGATCGCCAGCGGTGTGATCTTTACGCTGCCTGCGCTGATCTTTCTGGGCTTCGACCTGGAGTACGCGCGGATCTTTGCGCTGGCGCTCTTTGGCGGTTGGCTGGGTGTGCTCTTCATGATTCCGCTCCGACGACAGTTGATTGTGGAGGAGCACGGAACGCTCACCTATCCCGAGGGAACGGCTTGCGCCGATGTGCTGATCGCGGGAGAGCGCGGCGGTTCGTTTGCTTCGCGGGTATTTCTGGGGCTTGGCCTGGGTGGTTTGTACACACTGTTTCAGAACGACAATCTGTTTGGATTGTTTCCTTCTACCCCCGCATATAACCCGAACTTTGGCGAGCAGCATCTGCTGAAGGGTGCTTCCATTCGCGCGGACGTGACGCCGGAGTACCTGGGCGTGGGCTACATCATCGGGATCCGTGTGGCGGCGATCATGCTGGCGGGCGGCGTCTTCTCGTGGCTAGTTTTGATGCCAGCGATTTACTTCTTCGGATCGCACCTGACGTCGCCGCTGTATCCCGCAACGACGCTGATTAGAGACATGTCCCCTTCCGATATGTGGAAGACGTACGTGCGGCCCATGGGTGCGGGCGCGGTGGCCTGCAGTGGGTTGATTACGGTCTGTCGGAGTCTGCCTACGATCTTAGGTGCGTTGGCGGGAACCTTCCGCAAGAAGACCGTTGCGGGTGAAGCTGTGAAGAGCGCTGCGCGCACCGAGCATGATCTGCCGAACTCTGTGGTCTATGGCGGTTCGCTTCTGCTGGTTGTGATCATGTTTGCGTTCCTGCAGTTCAAACCGGTGCCGGGCGCGCAGGTGGGTGCGCTGGCGAACATTGCAGCGGCGCTGCTGGTGGTGGTCTTTGGATTTCTGTTTGTCACGGTGAGTGCGCGCATCGTGGGCATCGTCGGAAGCTCAGCTTCGCCGGTCTCTGGAATGACGATTGCCACGCTGATGGCGACGACGGCGATCTTCCTGGTAAAGGGATGGACGGCACCGGCGTTCGGTGCGCTGGCGATTACGATTGGCGGCATCGTCTGTATTGCGGCCTCGAATGCGGGCGATGTTTCGCAGGATCTGAAGACGGGATTCCTGATCGGAGCGACGCCCTGGAAGCAGCAGCTTGCGGTGATGGTAGGCGTGATCGTTTCTGTATTTTCGATTGGGCTGACGTTGAAGGCGATGAACACGGGGCTGGAGGAGTTTCGGCGGATCTCGACGCCTATTGTGTTGAATGTCGCAGCGCTGCCCGAGGGTGTGCAGTTGAAGGGCGCGTTTCCTCGGCCACACATCCTGCTCTCCGATCCGAAGGACAAAGCGCATCGCGAGGAGATAAACAACGCTTCACACTACACGCTGGTGAATGCGATTGGATCGAACACGATCGACGATGGAAAGTATCTGATGAATCCCGACACCGGCGCGCTGGAGGTGCAGTGGATCCAGGGCATTGGCAGCGAGAAGGCCGCTGCGCCGCAGGGCAAGCTTATGGCGACGGTGATCAACGGTATTCTTTCGCACCGTCTACCGTGGGCGCTGGTGTTGCTGGGTGTGGCTCTGGTGATCATGGTGGAGCTGTTGGGCGTGCGCAGCCTGACGCTGGCGGTAGGAGCGTACCTGTCCATTGCGACGACGCTGGCGATCTTTGTGGGCGGCGTGATGCGTTGGATGGTGGATCGCGCGATGGCGAAACACAAGGCACAGGCTCTGCTCACGACGCGCACCATCGACGAGATGGAAGCGGAGGTCACGAACAACGAGCCGCTGACAGACCTCGACAATGAGGAAATCTCTCCGGGGTCGCTCTATGCTTCGGGGTTGATTGCTGCCGGCGGCATCGTTGGTCTGATGGGTGTGGCGATTCGCCTGTACGAAGCCGCTACGGATCACGTGATGCCGAGGTTCAGCGATCACAATCCGCTGCATCATGATCCCGTGAGCGTGGTGATGTTTGCGCTGCTGGCGTTCAGCCTTTACTACTTTGCGCGGAAGCCGCTTTCGGAGACGAAGTAGGTAAGATTTCAGAAACAGCATTTGTCAAAGAGACAACTGCTATCGAAAGCCGGCTATTAGATCAGCGACGTTAGTGGTGAGCAAAGTCGACTGCCAATGCGCCTAGCCAGACTACTGCTGCCATGAGCCATAAACGCCCTCCTTGCCAAAATCGCCGAGTGAGAATACCCGTCCCCCACGCCAAGTTGACTACCAGGAAGATCGCAATAATTGGCAGAATGTGAAGGAACCAGACAAACGGTTCTCCCGTCGTGACGTTTATTCCCGCAGCGCGCTCCTGTGGTATCGCCCACCCGCCGCGCGAAGCTGCAAACACATAGAAAGCCGCACCAACGACGTTCAATAGGAGCAACGTTATCGACGCAGCTTTAGATGGATTTTTCGTTCGCTGTGCATGTGTTGGCGAATTCATGCGGCCTTGATTTCGACGCGCACTTTGCGGCCGAGGGCGGCCGCGATATTGACGAGAGCATCCAGAGAGAAAAGGGAGACACGGCCGCGTAGCAGATCGCTGATACGCGGTTGTGTAACACGGCACTTTGCGGCTGCTACGACCTGCGTCCATTTTTCGTTCTGGACGATGGCATAAATCTGCTGCATAAGTTCTGCGCGTACGCGGAGATTCCCTGCTTCCTCGGTCGTATCCGCCAAGGCATCCCAGACGCTTTCAAACTGCTGCGGTGTCTTTTTCATCGGATCTCCTTAGAAGCGCCAGACCGTCTCTCAATTTATCAAGCTAATTACTGCCGTTCCCAATATCGGAGGCAGCGGCGATGGCGCTCTTTTCGTCGCAGTACTCTTCAATGGCGTAGGCGAGTGTCCCCTGCGCTTCGAGGATGAACTCGATGGCGTCGCGGCCTGCGCCCTGTCCGCCGGAGTGCGGGGTGATCCAGTGGACTGTGTCTTTGACGATCTGGCGGGCGTTGGCTACGCCGATGGCGAGGCCGCAGACTCGCAGGACGGGAAGATCGACGACGTCGTCTCCGACGAAACAGATCTGGTCCAGTGTCGCGCCGGTCTTTTCCATGATCTCGCGGACGGCGTTCATCTTGTGGGCCTGGCCCATGTAGAGGTATTCGAGGCGCAGATCGCGGGCGCGGAGGGCGACCGTGTCCGAGACGCGCTTGGTTACGAAGCCGCAGGTGAGGCCAGCGATGCGGGCGAGCGAGATGCCCAGGCCGTCATGGGCGCTGAAGCCTTTGGCCTCAACAAAGTTGGTGGAGTGGATGCCGAAGCCCCCCTTGCCCTGCAGGGCGGCGATGCCCTTGGTGTGGGCGGTCTCTTCAGTTCCGGCGGGCTTGGGGAAGACCCAGATGCTGCCGTCGGTGAGGACGCCGTCTACGTCGAAGAGGAGGATTTTGATGTTCTTTGCACGGGCGATCGCGTCGGGGGTGGCTTCAAAGGGCATGAGGTGATTGTAGTTGCTCGGATTCGATAGAGTGGAGGGATGGCGAAGGCGGCTAAGACGGGACTGGCGGAGCGGTTGGGGTATGCGTTTCACGATCCGAACCTGTTGGACCTCGCTCTGACGCACAGTTCTCTGGCCTTCGAAGCAGGTACGGCGTCCGAAAGCAATGAGCGCCTGGAGTTTGTGGGCGACGCCGTAGTGGGGTTGATTGTGGCGGAGAGCCTCTTCCAGCGATTCCCTGCTTTGGGTGAAGGCGAGTTGACGCGGATGCGCGCTCTTCTGGTCAGCCGCAAGCATCTGGGAGAGGTCGGCGCGCGGCTGGGACTGGGCGAGTATCTGCAACTGGGCCGCGGCGAAGAGCAGAGCGGCGGACGGAAGAAGCCCGCGTTGATGGCGAACGCGATGGAGGCTGTGCTGGCGGCGGTCTATCTGGATGGCGGCCTGGCTGCCGTACAGAAGATTGTGGAGCGCGAGGTGGTGCTGCCCAAGGTGCCGGAGCTGGAGCGGGCGGCGGGGGAGCAGACGCACTTTGGTGGCGTCGTAGGGGACTACAAGTCGGCTTTGCAGGAGCTTTTGCAGGCGCGCGGTGTGGGTTCCGCGACGGCCCGGTATGTGACGGTGGAGGAGAGCGGGCCGGACCATCGCAAACATTTTCGCGTGGAGCTCATGCTGGTGGAAGGTGATGCCGCGTCCAAGAAGGAGACCCTGCTGGCCGTGGGCGGGGGCCCGACCAAAAAGGCGGCGCAGCAGAAGGCGGCCGAGATTGCGTTTCTCGATCTGCGAGGGAAGAGCGCTTGAGTGAAATTCCGCAGCACGGGGTCCTGCCAACGCTGCAGTCCATGCTGCGAGCAACCGTTGTAGCCGTATTCGTGGCGACGTTTTTACTGCAACCGTACCGGATCCCTTCCGCTTCCATGGAAAAGACTCTGCTGGTGGGCGATTTTCTGCTGGTGAACAAGCAGGCGTTGGCACCGGCGGGGCGCTGGGGATGGCTTCTGCCTTATCGCAGGATCCAAAGGGGCGATGTCGCCGTTTTTCATCAGCCTGTGACCGATACGCTGCTGGTGAAACGCGTGATTGCCGTGGGCGGAGACTCCCTTGCGCTGCACGCGGGGCAGGTGATTTTGAACGGAACACCGCGGTCCGAGGGTTACGCAGTCTATGCTCCGGCTGGACGGAGCCGGTTTCGCGATGATTTTCCCAACATGCAGGAGCGTGATCCGGACACGGATGCCGCTTGGTGGGTGGAGATGCGCTCCCTTGTATGCAGCGGCGCCCTGCAGGTGCCCGGCGGGGACGCCTTTGTGATGGGCGACAATCGCAATAACAGTCAGGACAGTCGGTACTGGGGATTTGTGCCTGAGACGAAGATCGTCGGTTCGCCGCTGCTGGTCTACTTTTCGGTCCGCGGTGATGAGGAAGGCACCTTCTGGCATCGCTTGCGGCGTCTGGGCCGCTGGCGCAGGGTCATGTCCGTTGTGCGGTAAGCATCTGGTCTGAAGAGAGCGCCGTGGCCTCTGCACCGGACAAATCCTTGATCGAACCTTTTCTGGAGGGATATCCCAAGCCACAAAGGAAGGCGAACGCGACCGAAGAGGCAAGCCAGATCGCTGGCGACGATGGCTGTTTCGTTCTCTTGATCAACAGGGCGCAGATAAGCGGCGTGAGCCCCTGAAAAACCGCCATGGCCATGTTGTACGAAGTGGTGACTCCACTGGCGCGCACCTTCGTGGGAAAGAGGTCGGCGAGGAGGGGCCCGAAGCTGCCGCTTACCATGGCCAAACCCACTGCCAGCGCAACGATGAGCAGGGCCGGTGCGAAGGAGTGCACGGCGAACGCATGGAATATTGGCCATGCCAGGGTTATCAAAAGCACACAGCCGATACGGTGCAGCCAAATCCAGGAGATTCGATCCGATATCCAGCCGGAGAAGGGGAGGAGGCAACCGAGTGTGACTGTACCTATGGTCAGAGAGGGTGCAATCGTCGCCAAAGGAATATGAAGAATTGCAGTCAGATAAGCAGGCAAATATCCCAGAAAGATACCGTTGCCCGCGCCTGTTGCCGCACACAGGCCAAAAGCTCTGATCAGACCGGAGGCGTGTGAACGGCATAGATCACGGAGCGGTGTTCGTGAGGCGTGACCTTTCAACTGCTGAAAGACCGGGGTCTCATTGAGAGATCTGCGGATGAAGTAGCTGGCGATACCAAGAGCGCCTCCCAACGCGAACGCGAACCGCCAGGCTTCCGTGCTGGCTGCACCCCCAGGAACGGCCTTCAAGAGGATCAGATTGACCGCCGTTGCTAAAAGCGCGCCGAACGTGAGCAGGCTGAACAGAATGCCGCAGGCCATGCCCGCCCGGCGTGGAATCAGTTCGACAACGTAGGTCACAGCGCCGCCGACCTCGCCGCCGAAGCATGCGCTCTGGACCAGGCGCAATACGACGAAACAGATACTGGCCGCCATACCGCCCACCGCGTAAGAGGGCACCAGCGCCATCCCAAAGCTGCAGAGAGACATGATCACGAGGGACCAGAGAAACATCGAGCGTCGTCCATGACGATCGAGAAAAGGTCCCCAGATCAGGCCACCCAGCGGACGGACGAAGTAACTTACAGCGAATAACGTATAGGTTCCGATCAGCGAGACCAGTGGATCGCTGGAGGGAAAGAAGGTCACAGAGATCGTCCGGGCAAAGATCACATAGATGATGAAATCGTAAAACTCTATGCCGCCTCCTAAACTTACCAGGAGAACCATCCACCACTTCGTTAGCATCTCTCTTCGATCGCTTGATAGCTTCATTGGAACGATCCAATCCATTCGGAAATTTGAATTCGGTTAGCTGCGGCCTGACTAATGCACCCTGGAAGGTCCGGCGTTATCACCTTTGCGGACCGCCGCCCTGCGCTGACCGGCTTCGTGCGAAGCTTCCCAGGTTTCGATGGAACGCAGGCAATGCCTGCAGCCGATATGAGCGCACGATCGAGTGAACGTGCCGTTTATGAATCCGCAAGCGATGCCTTGCGATAGGACACCGAGGCGAGAACTTTATTCCTCATACCGATATGAAAAATATTCCCGCGCGTGGAGTTTCCCAAAGTGGGGCTTACGTTATGAAGCTCAACCTCATAGACTGGGAGCCATGAAGCCTGTTTCGACAAAGACCGCTGTAGCGAATGAAGTAGCAGCGGAAGCCAAAAAGGAGTGCAAGGAGACTCTACTGGAGTCCATCTCCGGCATAGCCTTACTCCTTGTCGTTTATATGTTCGTGATCACGTTCGTAGCGCAGAACTTCGAGATTCCCTCTCCGTCCATGGTTCCTACGCTGTTGATTGGCGACCATGTACTGATGGACCATGCCGCCTTCGCTCCACCGGCAAAGTGGATGCCGTTGATACCTTATCGAGCCATCCAGCACGGCGATGTGGTCGTGTTTTTGAAGCCGACTCTGGAGGGCATGATTTTGGTGAAACGGGCGATCGGCCTGCCGGGCGACAGGATTCACCTGCGGCATGGCATCCTGTACCGGAACGGTGTGGCGCAGAAGGAGCCGCAGATCTCGGTGCCCGACGATAGCGATCCTGCTCACACCTATGAGCCGTTTCGGGATGACTTTCCGAGCGGTCCCGCCGACGCGCTGATGACCGCAACCTGGGCGAACGAATGGCAGAGCCATGTCGTAAATGGCGAACTGGTGGTGCCGGACGACATGATCCTGGGTTTGGGCGACAACCGCGTGGGTTCGCTGGATAGCCGTTTCTGGGGCTTCATTCCCCGGAAGGCCGTCCTTGGACGTCCGCTGTTCGTGTACTGGTCGTTCATGACTCCGGAAGACCAGCAGTATAAGACCAACGCGGGCGAGCGCGTGGCTTTCTTTACCCATGTCGTGATCCATTTCTTCGACCAGACGCGATGGAAGCGCACCTTTCACCGGATTGTCTGATTTGCGTCCAATTGACCCGCTTAGCTTTTCCTGGGTCGGACTTCCGTTGTGGAGGCGGGTTCCGTACACTGGATTGGGGTCGGTGAGGCACAACTTTGTCAGAAACAGTCGTGGAGAAGCAGCAGGCCGTGGAAGTCGTAGAGGAACGCAAGGAGACTCTGCTGGAGTCGATCTCCGGCATGGCTTTTGTGCTGGTGGTGGGCCTGTTTGTGCTGACGTTTGTCGCGCAGAACTTCGAGATTCCGTCGTCTTCGATGGTGCCGACGATGTTGATCGGCGACCACCTTGTGGTGGACCACACGACCTTTGCGCCGCCGACGAAGTGGATGCCCCTTGTGCACTACCGCCCCGTGCAGCATGGCGACATTATCGTTTTCCTCAAGCCCAATCCCGAATCCCCCGATTTGATTCTCGTGAAGCGCGCGATCGGCTTACCGGGAGACCGCATTCATCTGCGGCATGGCGTCCTGTACCTCAACGGCGTGGCGCAGGTTGAGCCGCAAATCTCCATGCCGGATGACGGCGACCCGATGCACGGGTACCAAACCTATCGCGACGATTTTCCGAGCGCACCGCCGGACGATAGCAATGTCACCGCGCTTTGGGCGACGGAGTTACAGAGCCATATTGTGAACGGCGAACTCGTGGTGCCTGAGGGCAAGATCTTCGGCATGGGCGACAACCGTCTGGCTTCGCTCGACGGCCGTTTCTGGGGCTTCGTTCCCAAGGAAGCCGTACTGGGACGACCGATGTTTATCTACTGGTCGTTCATGACCTCTGAGGACCAGATGTACAAGACGAGCGCGAACGAGCGCATCGCGTTTATGGGCCACATCCTGCTGCATATCTTTGACCAGACGCGGTGGAAGCGTACGTTCCACAGGGTAGTGTGACGACCCTGGAAACAAAGAGCGGTATGAGCGTTCTACGGAAGCGACTGGTGATTGCGGCGTGCGTGCTGCTGGCGCTTGTGGTGCTGGCCCTGCTGCCTCCGCTGATCAACGTGAACCGCTTTCAGCGGCGCATTGCGACGAGTATCTCCCGCAGCCTGGGCCGCCCGGTGCATCTGGACAGCGTGAGCATGAACCTGCTTCCCTTGCCAGGATTTACGCTGGAAAACTTTGTCGTAAGCGAAGATCCGCAGTTTGGAGCGGAACCCGTCATGCGCGCCGATGAAGTTACGGCAATGCTTCGTGTGAGTTCTCTGTGGCGAGGCAAGCTGGAGTTTTCCACAATCAGCCTAACTGCACCGAGCGTCAATCTCGTCCGGAATACCGCTGGGCGATGGAACCTGGAGACGATCCTGCTGCAGGCGTCGCAGATCGATGCGGCACCTACGCAGCAGAAGCGTGCTGGATCGACGCCGCGCTTTCCCTATATCGAAGCAACCGATGCGCGCGTGAATGTGAAACTGGGCGACGAAAAGACGCCCTTCAGCCTGACGGGAGCGGATTTTGCCCTCTGGCTGCCCGACCCGCAGGAGTGGCGGCTTCGCCTGAGGGCCAAACCGGCGCGCACGGATACGGACGCGAGCGATACGGGAGAGCTTCGCGTGGAGGCGACGCTTCGCCATGCGTCCAAGATGGGCGACGTACCCATACAGGCGGAGGCAGTCTGGCGGCGGACGCCGATGGGTGAGGCGAGCAAGGTTCTGGTTGGTTACGACGCGGGCTGGAGAGGCGATGCTGCCGCAGAGGTGAAGGTCGACGGCACACTGGGCGACGCCTCCGTGAGGGCTACCCTTCATCTCACGGATGTTCGACGATCGGATTTTGTCCCCGCGCGATTGATGGAGATCGACGCCCACTGCGAGGCGCGGGCGACGGGCGTTCTACGGGAGCTGCGCGGCCTGCGATGTTCGATTCCCGTGGATGCCGCAGCTTCGACGGGGACAGAAGCTGGAGGCCAGATCGAGGGTGTCAATGCAGGAACGCTTGCGCTGACGGGCGACCTGCCGCGGCTGCTGGATTGGAAGTCGGCGGACCTGCAGGCGAGTCTGTCCGGCGTGGCTCCGGGCTATGCGCTGGACTGGCTCCGTCTCTTCTCACAGAGGATCCCACAATCCTTGAGCGCAACGGGCGAGATGCATGGGACGTTCTCCTACGGTCCGGCTACCGCTGGTCTGTGGGCGGGAAGCGCCACCTGCGACTGCGCCCTATCTCTGCCCATACCGGCACGCGGAACTCTACTTTCGAAGGCGACGACGGAACGTCTGCCAATTCATGCGGATGCGTCGATTGGCAGCGATGGAACCGGCGGCCGGTCTCTGCAGGTCGTAGCGAGCGCCTCTCATGCGCATCCGGACAAGGCGGTCACCGATCTTCCCGGGGGAGACGCAGAAGCCTCCATCAACGGTGAAGGTCTGAGGGTGCACTATCCTGCGATGACCTCAACTGAGTTTCTTGAGGCTCTGGAGAGGCGCCTGCCCCCCCTCATGGATGGTCTGCCCGAGGGCGATGGAGAGTGGACTTCGTATCGCCCCTGGGGCGGAGCGCAGACCTGGTCCAAACCTGTGGCGGCCCCGGTACGCAAGCGTGGGCACAAGGGCTGATAAAGACTGCCCTTTGATAATTTTCTACGGCTGACGCTCGGTGATCGATCGAGTGTGCGTGCTGCTTCGGAGTTCGGGAGTGGTGCCGTCGTTGACCGTGACTTCGTCCGGCTGGGCGGGGGTGAGCATGCGAAGCGTGGCGCGGCTGTGTGCGGGGATGCGCAGGCGTTCCGTTGTGGTGAAGGTGCCGGTGCGGAGCGTGACTGGGACGTCCGTGGTGGCTCCTCCGTCATTGGAGACGGCGATGGCCGTGATCCACCCGCCTTCGGAGCGGACCTGTTGGCCCGTGGGTGTGCTTTCCAGTGTGCCGTGTCCGTTTGCCGAACTGGTGCTCGGGGCGATGGAGCGCGGCGCGATGTTCACGATGGAGAGATCGGGCAGGCCGCGATCATGATTCACCCAGTCGTCGAAGAACCATCCCAGATCCTTGCCTGAGGTTTTTTCCAGCAGAGCTTCGAAGCTGGCGGAGTCCTGGTTCTTCGCGATGCGGAAGGCCTGCAAGGTCTGCTTGAGGGCGTCTTCTCCTGCGAGGGAACGAAGCATCTGGAAGATAGCTGCTCCCTTGGTACGGTAGCAGATGGGATCGGGGCAGGCGGTGAGGGGTGGATGCTCGGGCGCGACCGAGGTGGAGAAGGCGGCGTCCGTGGCTACGGTTGAGGATTCGTAGAGAGCGAGGGCACGAAGCTCCGGCTCGGCTGCGGCAAGGGCGGTCTCCAGACCGGTGGGGCCTCCGAGGCGTTCAAGGTAAAGCTGCTCCATGAAGGTTGCCAGCCCCTCGGAGAGCCACGGCTCCGGCGAGTTGGACCAGGCGTGCGTGAGGGCGTGCACCATGGAGGGCGCCAGGCGTGCGGCGTCCGTGATGTGCAGCGGCAAGGCGAGGGTGCTTCCCTCTTCAAAAGGCGAGGCGTTGGGTGTGCCGAGGTCGAGAAGAGTCAGTTCTTCCAGAGGCGAAGCACCGAGCCACGCAGACAGCAGCGGCTGCGCCAGCCTGGCGGCGGCGGTGTAGCTGGGGACTGTGTCCACCTGGTTGGTCACGACCTGAAGAAGATGCTCGGAGGTCTCTGTGGGCGAGGGGACGGCGACGAAGAGGCTGGGAGTTCGGAAACCGAGCCGGGCGAAGTCCCATGTGGCGGTGGCGAGCGCTGTGGGAGCCGGATCTGCTGTATGTTCCTGGGGGCTGAGGGAGACCAGGGGCTGGCGCTGACCGCAGAAGAAGGCGGCGTCCGGCATAGTGCCGGAAAACTCCAGGGTAAGGCGCAGGCGGAAGGGTGCGTTCTGCTGGCGAAGGCGGCTTTGGCCGACGGCGGCGAAGAGGTTATTGCCCTCCCCAAGAAAGACGGGAGGCTGCGCGACGGGGTACCAGAGCACGTTTCCCATGCCGCGAACTCCCTGGACGGCGGTCTCTGCCGGGAGGCCGAAACCGTCCCAGTCGGATGCGGCAGCCTGCGGTGCGGGTGCGCCTATTTGTTCGAGGCGCTCGGTGCTGGGGGTGAGTGCGCCTTCGTAAAAGAGATCGAGATCGGTCGAAGCGCCGACAGCCAGGGCGGTATTGAGGACGATCTCCGTCGCGGTGCCGGTGTGGTCGGCTGCCGTAAAGAGAGGGTGCTGTTCGAAGTCCGCGGGCTTGTTGCCGGCACGGGCGCTCTGCCACTTGAGACTGCTGGAGATCTGCAACGGAATGTGCGTGAGGGGGCTGGTAGCGTTGTTCCGTACGGTAAGGCGGGCCCGCGTGGTGGTGAATCCGGTGACGAGGTTGAGATGCACATCCAGGTTGTAGGCCGTGATGGCGATGGCCTGGCGATCGCTATCGGGGATCTTTTCCGCTGCTGCCTGCGAGTCTGCGGCGGGAACGCTGGAGGAGACGTCGTGGGCTTTGAGCTCCGGAGCAACGGGCGTAGGAGTAGTGTCTTCCGGGGCGGCTTCATCGTGGCGTTGGAAGACTACGGTGCCTTTGGGCGGTTCAGGGACAGGTGCTGGAGTCTGCTGCGCGGATACGGCGAAGGAGAGAAGCGCGAGCATGGGATACAGAATTTTCACGAACCGAGGCCTTTTTGGGGTTTCTTTTGTTTGACGGGCTGGGGCGCGGAGGGTCCGCGGCGCTGCCGTGCAACTTCGTACATCACGACCGCTCCGGCTACCGAGACGTTCAACGACGAGACGCCTCCGGCCATGGGGATGCGGAGGAGATAGTCGCAGGTCTTTTTGACGAGGTCGTGCAGACCCGCGCCTTCGCTTCCCAGAACGAGAACGCAGTCCGTGGGCGCGAAGTCGAAGTCGGTGTAATCCGGTGTGCCGCGTTCGTCGAGACCGATGACCCAGATATTGTCCTTCTTCATCCGTTCCAGGGCGCGGACGAGGTTGGTGACCTTCGCGATGCGAACGTGTTCGGTGGCTCCGGCTGAGGTTTTGGCGACGACGGCCGTGATGGGCGCGGACCGTCGTTCGGGGAGGAGGACGCCGTCCACCCCCGCGCCGTCCGCAGTCCTAAGTAGAGCGCCGAGGTTGTGCGGATCTTCCACGCCGTCCAGGGCGAGGAAGAAGCGGCGTTCGCCATCTGGTTTCTGCACGGCGAGGAGGTCTTCGACGGCGAGGGCGCGGCGTTCGCGCAGAAACGCGATAACCCCTTGATGCATCTCGGTTTTGGCCATGCGGTCGATTTGCACGCGGGGTTCCGAGGTGATGCGAATACCGGCAGAACGTGCGGATTCGACGAGGGCATCGAGCCGGGCGTCCTTGCGTTCGCGGGAGATGGTGATGTGATCGAGGTCGCGCGGGCGGGAGCGGACGGCCTCCTGCACGGGGTGCAGGCCGTAGAGCAGTTCCATATCTGCTAGTTTACGCGCGACATTTCGATGAAAAATGAGTGCTTCCGCGACTTTCTGTGTTCTGGTAGCGTCTTTCTATGCAGGTGAAGGCAGCTCAGACCATGACGGTCGAAGAGACTCAGCGCGAAAATGCTGCGATCGCCTATGGTTTAAAACGGCAGGACCCTGAACTTCTGGACCTTTTGATTGAGCAATATCAGCATCGATTGATGCGATATCTCCTGTTTCTGTCTGGACGCCGCGAAGTTGCGGAAGACCTTTTCCAGGAGACATGGATGCGCGTTCTACTACGCGGTGCACAGTACAACGGCAAGGCGCGGTTCGATACCTGGCTGTTCACGATTGCGCGGAACCTGGTGATCGACCTGTCCCGCAAACGGACGATGGCGAGCCTGGATGCGATGCAGGATCCCGTCGGCGAGGATGAGCGCCCCTTTGAAGTTGTTCTGGATGCGCCTTCCCCTTTCCAGCACTTCCAGTCGCGTGAGGATGCCGCACTGGTCGCCGAAGTTTTATTGAAGATTGAGCCGAATTACCGCGAGGTGCTGACGCTTCGCTTCCACGAAGAGATGTCGCTGGAAGAGATTGCAACGATGACGCGGGCGCCTCTGTCCACGGTCAAATCGCGTCTTTATCGCGGTCTGGCTTCGCTGAAGCCAGAGATTGAAAGTATGCAGGCACGCAGGGCGTTTGCGGAGGCGGCGCGATGATCGAGCGGATCGACGGAAGAACACAGGGTGCGAACGCCGCTGTGGTGAATCGTACGCGCCGTGCGGTGCGACAGAGGGCGCAGGCGATGCAGACGCAGCGATCGCGTCTGCGGGACCTCTGGCCATCGCTCAGTCTATGCTCGATCCTCCTCATTATGGTCTGCTATGCGGTATGGGCCGTGATGGAAGAAAAGGTGGAGAGCTCGATTCCTGAGACTTCTACCCTTTCCTCAGAGCCGGGCGGGCTCTCTTCCATTCTGGTTCTATGGCTGCTGCCGGTATCGATTGCCGGGATCGCGTTGGTCTGGGCGCGGCGCTCCAGGTCGGATGAGGTGACGCGCTAACAATGGGGAGCTATGAGATAAATCGAGGCCGCGATACGGGCAAGGGCGACAGCGAGATGAGCCTGATCCCGCGCTGGTCTATCGTGCTCTCGCTTGCCGTCTTTGCGTTCTGGCAGTACATCTTCCACTACGTCATGCCGCATCCACGTCACGACCTGCTGCCCATGCGCCTTCTCATGGGGTACAGCTGGGGCATGGCCATTGCCAGTTATGTCTTGCTGATCGGCTACATCAGCCGCGATGTGAAGCGACGCAATATGTCTGCCGGTCTGTGGATGCTGATCGTTCTGGTGATTCCTGGCTTCATCGGAGCGATTGTGTACTTCATGCTGCGCCAGCCGATGTTGTCCAAGTGCCCGTCGTGTTCAACCGAGGTGGCCTCGAGCTTCCACTTCTGCCCGGAGTGCCAGTTCCAGATGGCACCGGTCTGCGGACAGTGCTATCGCGGTGTGCAGATCACGGATGTCTATTGCGTGAACTGCGGACACGAACTGGCCAAGGACGCTTCTCCTGCGCGGCTCCGCACCTTTAGCGACTAAGCAACGACAAAGCAAAACTTTATACTGAATCGATGCCGTTACGAGTCATCATCGTGGACGACGAGACCCTTGCGCGGGAAGAGCTGGAGTATCTGCTCGGCCGTGTGGGGGACGTGGAGATCGTTGGAATCGGCAATAACGGCATCGAAGCCGTTGACCTGATCCGCACCCATGAGCCGGACCTCGTGTTTCTGGATGTGCAGATGCCGGGGCTGGATGGTTTTGCCGTTTTGAAAAAGCTTCTGGCGCGCGAGCATCGCGATGCCAAGGGCCGCATGCCACAGATCGTCTTTGCGACGGCGTTCGATCAGTATGCTGTGCGAGCGTTCGAGGTGAACGCCGTCGACTATCTGTTGAAGCCCTTCGATCGCGCGCGTCTGCAACAGACGATCGATAAGGTGAAGGCACGGACACAGAGTGAAGAGAGTGGTACGACCGCTCCGTCGACGGATGCCCGGCTGGACTCTCTGCTGAAGCTGTTGGAGCAACAGACAGCCTCAACCTCTCCCACACCTTCCCAGAAGACGCAGCAGACAGGCAAGGTCGTGGTCCGGGCGCAACAGCGTTTGCTGCTCATCGACCAGAAAGAGATCTGCTTTGCTTCGACGGACGGCGGCGCGATCCGCATTGTGACGCAAGCAATCGAAGGTACGTCCAACTGCAGAACGCTCGAAGAGTTGATGGACCAGCTCGATCCGGAGATGTTCTGGAGGGCGCATCGATCGCACGTCGTCAATATCGAACACATTCGCGAAGTCGTGCCGTGGTTCAAATCGAGCTACCAGCTGCGCATGGATGACAAGAAACAGACGGGTCTTCCCGTGAGTCGTTCGCAAACAAAACGGCTTCGGGAGTTATTCAACCTTTGAGTTAGTGAATATTCTTTTTGTTGATGCTTACATCGAGCCTCTCGCAGGCTTCAGTCCTCAGAGCTCCTGGAAGAAAGTGATTACACTTCGCTCACCTTCCACCAAGGAGTTTTTATGCGTCTTCGTTCCGCAGCCCTCGCAGCTATCGTCTTACTTGTTCTACCTTTTTCTGCTCATGCCGATTCCATCCTCGGAAGCACGGTTGATGTTAAATATCTGTTTCCCACGGTATCGGATACTCTGACCGACTCTGGACCGATTACTGTAACGGACGGGCTACAGGTGGTTTCCCCGGGGAACGCTAACATAACCTTTGCCGGCAATGTCATCACCATCACGAACCCCGGTCTGGGGCCCTTTTCGGTCAGCGATTTCAATGGTTTCGATATCAGCTTTCTCTCTGGTCTGCTGATCAACAGTGTGTCGATCGACGCTTCCAGTGATTCGTCTTTCGCGCCAGGTGCGATTCTGACTTTTACCGGCAATGACATTAAGATCAACTTGTCTGGAACCTGCGGGTCCTGCGGTGCCGGCAATCAGAACATCTACCTGAACGTGAATGCTACCTCCACTGCAGTCACGCCGGAACCTTCCAGCCTCGCTCTGCTCGGTACAGGCATGCTCGGGGTGTTAGGAGCAATGCGACGCCGGTTCGCGTTTAGCTGTCCTCTTGTGGTAAGTCGAAAATATTGAATTATTCGCATTTTCAGTTGGATTTACGACTTTTTTACTTTCGACTAAAGAGACAGTGGTATTTCTACCTACTTAGAACAATCCACAAACCGATCGTGTTCCCTCAATCCGCGGTTAATCTTTCGGGAGTATCTTCCAACTGTTCGGATTCCGCGATTACATAAAATAAACCCTGCTGCTCGTCTCTTAGACCCATTGTTGATAAGCAGAAAGACTTCGATTGCTCGTCCTCACGTAACCTCGTTCATGGATCTAAAGCGTCTGACGTTCGTCTGCCAGAGGCGTGAACAGGAGGGTGCAAAGGCAGACGGCTGCGACGTAGTGCGCAGGGCCGAATCAGTTGAGGTGCGCAAGCCAGGAAACAAGCAGCGGCGTGATCCCTCCAAAGATAGCGTAGGCGAGGGTTGTAGGAGACGAGACTCCGCTAAAACGAATCTTCGCGGGAAAGGCGTAGACCATCATAAGAGGAGAAAGCACCACTCCACCTGCTCCAACTCCCGCCAGGATGTAGAGAATCAGGAGCAAGGAACGATCGTGCGCTACACCAAGGTAGAGTCCATACGCTGAAGCGATCAGAAGGAGCATGGATGGAATGGCCACACGACGGATCCCAAAGCGGTCAGTCGCAGCGCCAATTCCGACGGGGGAGATGCAGAGCGCGGCGGTTGCCGCAAGGTTCGCAAGGCGCAGTGCACCCGGTGCGAGATCGAAGAGCTTTGGCATGAGCGTCGGAGTCATCAGGATCAGGACGACGATGGCGGCTGTTAGCATCCACGTGCTCATCATCGATGATCAATACGGCCCCGGTGTGGCTTCTGAAGACCGCCCGCAAGGGCATCTCTCGCGAGAGGGCGGCGCGCTCTTTCATCTCTTCGAAGACAGGAGTTTCTCTGAGCCAGCGTGGATCGCATAAATTCTCTCTGCTCTCGGGATTTTGCTCAATACCAAGGGATAGCTACAGCATCGCGGTCGTCGCGTGACGGGTCAAACGGAGGTAAGCTAATTTGCATGAATCCTCTCGTTACCGCCTCCTGGCTTTCCAACCATCTGAATGATCAAGGGATGTTGGTGCTGGACGCCACACTTGCGCCTCCCGGCTCCGCTCCATCCGTGACGCCGCGCGCGAGATATGAAGCAAACCATATTCCAGGCGCGATCTTTTTCGATATCGAGGAGTTCTCGGACCATGCCACAACGTTGCCGCACATGCTTCTATCCGCTGAGGCCTTTGCTTCGAAGATGTCCGCGCTCGGCGTCGAGAGCGGCAAGACCATCGTGGTCTATGAACAGGAGGGAGTTTTCTCCGCCCCGCGCGCGTGGTGGATGCTGAGGACCTTTGGAGCGCAGAGGGTGTACCTTCTGGATGGTGGACTTGGGGCATGGGTTGAGAGTGGGTTCCCCACCGAGTCCGGAGTGGCTGTGCGGGAGCCTGCCTCCTTCCACGCCACGCTCAGAAAAGACGCCGTGAGGGATTTCGCACAGATGCAGGAGTTGATCTCGGGGAACGCGCAGATTGTGGATGCGCGTTCCGCTGGACGCTTTGCCGGAAGTGCACCGGAGCCGCGACCCGGCATAAGCTCCGGGCACATGCCTGGATCTGTCAATGTTCCCTTCACAGATCTTGTGGAGACGGGCAGATACAAACCCGCCGACGAGCTTCGCAGAATGTTCTCAGAAAAAGGCGTGGACCTCGACCAACCGATCACGACGACCTGCGGGTCCGGTGTGACGGCTGCTGTCGTGGGGCTGGGGCTTGAGATTGCCGGCGCAGAATCTTTCAGCCTTTATGACGGTTCGTGGGCTGAATATGCGATCCAACCGGATGCAGTCATCGAAAAGGTTTAGCTCCCAAAGCCAGGATGGGCTTTAGCGTCGCCCACCGCGGCGTCTTCGTCATCTTCCCCTTGTGTAAGCAGACGTCGTTTCATTCGCTTTAGATGAATGGAACGAGTCTCAACTTAAAGTTTACAAGCCCGAATCACCCATCCATCAAAAGGGGTGTTCCAAAACGCTACGAAAGAGAGCTCAGGTTGGAGCACTTTTATATCAGAGTGATCCCCTCGTGAAAGCCATCCGATTCGCTTCTCGATAGAACTAGAGGAGAGGTCTCGCAATCGGATGCTCGATACACAAATGTTGCCTTATGATGCGGGCCTCAACGCATATGCGAGGATCCTTTCCCGCAATGCGAGTGATGCGGAAGACCTGGTGCAAGAGACCTACGTTCGTGCGATTCGCGCAATGCACGAAACCCAGGGAATCTTCAACATGAAGAGCTGGCTCTTCACCATCCTGCGCAATGTCTGGCGCAACCAGCTCCGTCAAAGGCGAAATGGTTTCCAATTCGTTGACAACTGCCTGGAAGAGACGGACGCGCACGAGGCAGTAGAGCCATCCAAGAGTCCTTACACGCTCTACGAAGAAAAGATGAAGCGCGAAGAGCTGCACCGCGCCATCGAAAGCCTTTCGGTTCCGCTGCGCGAGATTATTCTTCTGCGCGAGTACCAGGAGCTCTCCTACCAGGAGATCGCTGTCCTTCTAAATTGCCCGGTCGGAACGGTGATGTCGCGACTGGCGCGAGCACGGAACAGGCTCCGTACGCACCTCGCTGCGAGTTATGAACCTCAAGTAGGCCGCCGCAGTCAGCTGACTCACTAGTTGTTGTGAGGTCTGCGAGCTAGTCGTATCGCTCGAAGACAATCTGCTTTCGGTCCCAGCCCAGGGATTTGAGCAGGTCGCGGATCGGGCCGATAAAAGCATTCAGACCGCAGAGGTACGCTGTCTGTATCTCCGGGTGGGCCGATAGAAGTTTCTGTATCTGCGTCTCTACAAACGTAGCCTCGGGCGCAACCATGGGCAGATAACGCAGCCCGGGTGAAGCGGCGAACTCGTCGCGAAAGAGAAGGTCTTCCCTCGTGGCTGCAATCTGCACCAGTGTGGAGTGCGGCGGAACGGCGGCACGGAAGATGCTGCGGATGGGAACGATGCCCGCATCGCCACCGAAGTAGAGCGCTGGCGCCTGGCCCTCGCGACGGGTAAAGGTTCCGTGCGGTCCGTGAACGCGGATCATGTCTTCCATGGCGAGATCACAGAGCATCTCTGAAAATGCACCGACGCGGTTGAGGCAGAGCTCAAAGTGGGGGCCGCGTGGTACGGAGGCCAGGGAGTAGGCGCGTGTCTCCTGCCGGGGTTGGCCTGCCTTGGTGTGGCCGTCGGGGTATGTGCTATCGGTTACGACGGAGACGAACTGCCCGGGCACGAAATCGAAGTCGGCCTCGTCCTCTGTGGTGAAAGAGAGAAGAAAGGTCTGACTGGGGGCAGCAAGCAAGCGGCGTCCGGTGAGACGGGCGGTGAGTGTGGGACGGTCCATGTGTAATTCAATTTTAGGCGCTTTGCGGCAAATTGAAGCTGGCAAAGGGTTTCGCTCAGGAACGGTGGTAGTCTCCACTCTTCCCGCCGGATTTTGAGAGAAGCACGACTTCGCGGATGCGGATGGATTTGTCCAGCGCCTTGGTCATGTCGTAGACGGTCAGCGCGGCCACGGTAGCAGCGGTCATGGCCTCCATTTCCACTCCGGTTCCCGCTACGGTGGCAGCGGTGGCGCGGAGACGGACGCCTCCCTGCGTACCCAGAAGCGTGGAAGCATGCACGATGGTGGCTTCCACATCGATGAAGCTCAACGGAAGCGGGTGGCACATGGGAATGAGGTCCGCGGTCTTCTTTGCGGCCATGATGCCGGCGAAACGTGCGACTTCGAGCGGATCGCCCTTCGGGTTCTGCGGAAGCGCGGCCAGAACGGCGGCGTTCAGCTCAACAAAGGCTTCGGCGACGGCTTCGCGACGGGTAGCGGCTTTTGCGCTGACGTCGACCATGTGGGCTTCGCCCGCTTCGTTGAAGTGCGAGAGCTTTTTTGTCATAAGAAAGCCTAACGCAGGAGAACGGTGATTGTTTCACCCTCCGCGAGGCTTTCGCGATCGGGAGGAATCACGGCGTAGCAGTTGGCGCGCGCGTTGGAGGCGAGATCGCCGGAGCCCTGCCAGCCTGTCATCGTGACGGTTGTTTGGTCGAGGGCTGGAGCCATGATCGCCGGGAGGAAACGCGTCAGGCCGGGTTTTGTCTTGACCGGTTCTGCCAGCGTGGCCCGAGCGAAGTGGGGAGTGGGATTGGCTTCGCCGCCAAGAGCGCGCAGCAGCGGCGCTACCAGAAGGAGGAAGGTGACCTGCGTGGAGATAGGATTGCCAGGCAGGCCGAAGACGTACTGCGAGGGCATCTCGCCGAAGACGACGGGTTTGCCGGGCTGCATTTTTACGCCGGTGAAGAAGAACTTCCCGCCCCGGGCGAGCAGCGCAGGCTCCACAAAGTCGTACTTTCCGGCAGATACGCCACCGGAGAGGAGCAGCAGGTCGGCGTCGCCGGTCTGGGCGATTGCAGCCTCCAGAGCTTCGCGTGTGTCCGCTACAGGCGGAAGGGGGACAGGAATGCCGCCGTACGCGCGCACGAGCGCGGCGAGGCCGTGTGTGTTGGAGTTCCGGATCTGGTGCGTCGCGGGTTGTTGGGAGACTTCGACGAGTTCGTCTCCTGTGGCGAGGATGGCTACGCGCGGCTGCGGATAGACCGCAACCGTGGCATAGCCAAGGGAGGCAGCGAGGGCGATCTCTGCCGCGTGCAGGCGCGTCCCGGCGGTGAGCAGGACGTCGCCCTGGTGAGCCTCCGCAGCACGCGGCACTACGTTCTCGCGCGCTGTGAGCGTTCGGCCTGTATCGAGATGCAGCGTATTTTCTGAGAGAGAGACGTGCTCGATCATCACAACGGCATCCGCGCCCTCAGGCAGCGGCGCACCGGTCATGATTTCGATGGCCTGGTCCTGTTGCAGGGCTGGACCTGTCCAGGTTTGCCCTGCGCGCACGGTGCCGAGGATGGTGCGTGCTCCCACATCGGAGGAGCGCACGGCGAACCCGTCGCGGGTGGAGCGCGGGAAGGGCGGCTGATCGCGATCCGCAACAAGAGGCTGAGCGAGAACGCGGCCGAGAGAGTCTTCCAGCGAAACTATTTCGGGTGCGCGCGACGGTGCATTCCAACGCTGCATCTCTGTTTGAATGATGGCGAGAGCTTCGGCGCAGGTGAGGAGTTCGCTCATAGGTTGACATACCGAGTGTACCGGTTCCTGCGCTCCATCTTAGATCGTGGACTTTGTCCTCATTCAGAGCGTTTCGCTTGCACGTAGGACAAGGAGGTATCGGCGATTTGGCACTTATCGCGATCACAGCTGACGAGAACGGCGTTTATTAGTACATAGGCCGATAGGCTCTTCAACTGAACCCCTCTTCACTCCTATGAGAGAAAGAAGACGGCTACATCCCATCCGCCATCTCTGCTTGTCGTTTGATGATTCGTTCGAGTTCTCTAAGCACCACGTCGAGATTTCCTGAAAGGCAAATGTCTCGGCTTCTAGTCACTCGTCTCGACTCCTCGAATGCTTCGACGCTTTGAATGCGGCCTTCGATTTGGTTCACTCGCGAGAACTGATCCTCGTGACTTGCCAGCGTATCTAAGCCCACGGTCACGAGGATCACATCGGACGGGCTTTGCTTCAGGGTATCGATCGCCTCCGTGTGCACCGCAACAACGCCGACAGACCTATCCGGTAAGTTTTCTAGTTCAGAACGCAAGAAGCCATATTCCGAACCCGCCTTGGTATATCTCCACAACGCGTCTGTCTGAGCGCCGACCACGAATCTGTATTCGTCATTCTCTCCATCCCGCTTAGGACGGGTCGTGTATTGTCGTAAGCGAATAGCCGCCCCCTGTCGATTAAGAGCGTCGGCAACCGTGGTCTTGCCGCTGCCATGTGGTCCCATTAGAAGCAGAATCGTTCGCATATGCACCTCTTGCCTTCCCTTGTCAGCCGGCTAGTTCATGCCCTCGTGACCGGTTGAAGGAAGAGACGTTCGTAGCATACGAAGCAGCCAGACTCTCGCACGAGAGCGGCGGCGGTGATGCACGCCGGGTCGGTTGCAACGTCTTTGCGATAGAGCCGGTAGCTGTTTTCGTTAGGAAACGTGAACATCGCGATGGCGACGTCAGTTGGACCATCGTAGCCGAGGCCAGGGAAGCTCGGACCCACTTCGTCTGGATTCGTCCTCGGTATGAAATATCCATGATGGATGCCACCGTACCGTTCGATGAGCGGCATCCAGGTGCGTGCGTAGGTTTCAAACGCGCCAAGTTGGGCAAGATCGAGCGTGTATCGAATCTGACACGTCACCGGCTGACTGCTGGCCATTGCTTTCCTCCGTCTGCCTTCAAGTCTGGCATAGGTAACGGAAAGTCGGCCTCTCGGAAGCAATGCGCTCATGTGTCTCGAGCTGTTGAGAACAGGAGCGGCGTTCCTTGTTCCGAATGGTTCATGGCAGTTTCAAGCAAAATCGTCGCCCTTCGATCTGAACTGAAGTTAATATTCCGAATCGGGATTTCGCAACATCTCACTTCATGAACGCCTCGGTGAGGTCCCAATTTGGAAAAGCGGACAGAGCAAAGGAGCGCTGCACTACACTGAAGTAATGCGATTAGAACGGCTGGATGGACTTCGCACGATTGCCGTCGGGCTCGTGATCCTTCTCCATCACTCTTACGCGCCGCTGGGGGGCGTGGGGGTTGATCTTTTCTTTGTGCTTTCGGGGTACCTGATCACCGGCATCCTGCGGCGTGCGAGAGACAAGGAAAGATTCTGGGGGCCCTTTTATCTGAAGCGGGCTACCCGCATCCTTCCACCGGTCCTTCTGCTCATTCCGATCGTGTTTGTTCTGACGCGGCATGGCAAAGTCTCCTCTGCCCTTGAGTACCTGTTCTTTCTAGGCGGGCTGGATATTATCGGAAAGAACTCCCTTCCGATTCTCGCGAATCTATGGTCGCTGGCGGTTGAGGAACACTTCTACCTCCTCTGGCCCTTCGCGATTCGCTTCCTGCCCAAGGCAAAGCTCAAGGGGATCCTTCTTGCGATCCTCATCGTTGAGCCGATCCTGCGTCTGCTTGCCGTCCGCTATGCGCACAATCCGAGCCAGGTGACGTACTTCCTTACCCCCTTCCGGCTGGATGGGCTGGCGCTTGGAAGTCTGCTGGCTGTGTTGCTGGAGGACGTGCAGTGGGAGGTAAGGATCAAGCGTTGGTCTCCCGTGCTGGCGGTGGCAGCGGGCGCGCTTTACGTGGGTCTTTACCTCGCGTTCCCTGCCCGGTTCAACCCGGATTCGAACAGTGCGCTCTTCTGCGGATTTTCGTACACCATCATCTCGCTCGCGATGGTGGGTCTGATCGCTTATGTCCTTTTGAATCCGGAGGCTGTGTTGAGCCGGGTGCTGTCGTGGAGACCGATTGTCTGGCTGGGAACGATCAGCTATGGTCTGTACCTGTTTGGTGGAATCATCGGAACGATTATGGGGAAGGTTCTGCACACTCCCTCGTATCCAATTCCGGTTGCTCTACACCACAAGATGTTCTTCTACGATGTGCCCCTGATCGTCCTGGTGTCGTGGATATCCTTCAAGTTCTATGAGCACCCCATTACTCTCTGGGGAAAGCAAAAGGCGGATGGGAACGTTCGGAGCGAGACTTTGCCTGCTTGATCGCTCAGTTTCTCGCATGAAAAACGAGCAAAGAAACGCCCCGGACGCATCTGCGTCCGGGGCGTTCGTGTAGGGTGGGTCACTTTTTCTTGCTTGCCCTGTAGTTGGAGACGACCTTGTCATCAAAGGCCGCGACGATCTGCTTGATCTCCGGAGCATGCGGGCCTTCCGGAGCCAGTTCGAGGTACTTCTCGTAGGCTTCGACGCATCCCGGAGGGGGAACGATCTTCTGGGACTTCGGATCCACGGTGGACTTGCCGATGAGGCCCTGCGCCTTGATGTAGTAGGCATCAGCCTTGGTCGGATCGGCGGCGATCGCCTTGTCGGCGGCTACCGTCGCCTCATCGCGGCTGTTCACGTTGTAGAGCGTGGCAGCTTCGTTGAAGTAGTACATACCGGCCTTGGCGGGTTCCGCCTGGGCCGCCTTCTCGTACGCGTCGGAGGCTTCCTTCAGCTTGCTGGAGCGAGCGTAGGACTGTCCGAGCTGGTTGTAGGCAGCGCCGGCGAGGGTCGGCTGGGGCTTCTTGGAGGCAGCGTTCAGATCAATCGTCTTCTGGAAGGAGACGATCGCATCGTCATACTTCTTGGCACCGAGCTGGGCGTTGCCGAGTTCGATCCAGAGGAGAGGTTCGTCCGGCTTGGCTGCGGTGGCCTGCTGCATGTCGGTCAGGGCTGCGTCGAAGTTGTTTGCCTTCATCTCTTCGCGCGCCTTGGTCAGAAGAGCGTTGACGTTGGCGACCTTGGAGTTGGTGGCCATGACTTCGGCGTTCTTCTTCTTGAACTCTTCGAGCTGCTTCTTCTCTTCGGGAGTGAGGTGCTTGATGTACTCTTCGCGCGTCATGTCATCGTCGGCGAGGGTATCTGCGCCAGCCTTGATGACGACGTGATCGAGGAAGTCGATGGACTTGCCCTGGTCGAAGTAGAAGAGGACGTAATCGTCGGGCTTGATGTCTTTGCCGACGAAGTTACCCTGGGCATCTACGGGGAAAGTGTAGGCGTACTTGCGTGCCTTCTCTTCAGAGGAGCGATCCGTGGTCAGACGAACTTCACCGCTCTTGACTGCAAGGCCACCATAATTCTGTACATGGCCGTGGATGCTGCCGGTGGCCTGGGCTAGAGCGCGCGTAGCCGGAACAAATGCCAGAAGTGCGAGTGCAGTGGCCGCCAGGGTTGCGCGGAAGGGAACGGTCAGTTTCATGGAAGATCCTTCTCTCTTTCGACGCTCGATCGATCTGCGCCTTTGGGATTACGCTATGACTCACTTTGCCACAGCCTGATCCCGACATATAAAGACACCTGCCGGGAGATGATGTTGTCAGCCTTCCGTATCCCCGACCTCAGACATAGGGGATCGGATCTGTTTCGCCGGCTTCTTTGAAAGCACGCAGCCGGAGAGAACAACTTTCGCACACTCCACATGCTTTTTCATCACCGGAATAGCATGACCAACTTACATGCAACGGAGCATGAAGTTCAACTCCGAGGCGGACGATCTCGGCTTTTTTGAGGTGGATCAGGGGTGTAATGACCCGGATTTTTCCCTCTTTTGTACCGTGCTGGATCAGAGCGTTGAATGCGTCATAATACGCCGGACGGCAGTCCGGATACCCGGAGGAGTCCTGCTCTACCGCACCGATTGAAACCGTCAGTGCACCGATAACCTCAGCCCAGCTTACGGCTGCGGAGAGGAAGTGCGCGTTCCGGAACGGGACATAGGTCACGGGAACTTCGTGGCCGATGGTGGTTTCGTCCTCCGGTGCGTCCGGGACTGCGATGGAGGTGTCGGTGAGCGCGGAGCCGCCGATCTGCCGGAAGAGGTCCATTCGGAGAGGAAGAAACTGCTTTGCGCCGATGTATTCCGCAACGGCGCGTGCGGAGGCGAGTTCCCTCCCCTCCGTCCGTTGGCCGTAGCTGAAGTGCAGGGCGTAGACATCGAAGTCGCGTGCGGCAAGGGTGGCACAGACGGTGGAGTCCATCCCGCCGGAGAGGCAGATCACGGCTTTTTCCATGAGACTGCCCTCGGTAGAGCTAGAGGTCGTTGCCGTCATCCGCCAGCGTGGCCTCCGGGAGGTCGTTCAAAAGGGATTTTGCCGCTGCTTCGTCTCCACGACGCACGAGCAGGCGAGCACCGGAGGTGGCGGGAAGGAGGGAGTTGGCTTCTTCGCCGGAGAGGAAGCTGTCGATGCCAGAGCCTTCCAGAACGCTCTGCGCCAGCTGCGCCTCCGGGGGTTCCGAGTACCGGGCTACTACCACCATGTCGTCGGCGTCGAGGATTTCTGCCATGTCGTTCTCCATTCTAAAAGTGCATTTACTAGGATGCGCTCTGCGGTGGCTCCGTGTCGCTGGAGTAAGTGCCCGCGCCTAACGCGTCGAAGGTAGAGCCGCCTCATCATGCGACCAGTGGGCGACGATATCGCGAACGACCACGTCGCCCACACGGAACGCCGCATCCAGCGAAGGCATGAAAGCGCCGTATTTCACGATTTTTGTCTCCGCGAGACTGTCGGCGGCGGAGATGCCCTGGCGCTGCTGGTCGAAGTTGGAGGCAGCCCGCAGCACGAGAACGCGGTTAATATCGACTCGATGGGCCTGCGCCAGCCATGTGAGCGACTGGAGCGTCCCCGTGTCTTCCATGCCACAGATGGCGTACGTGCCCTTGCCGTCGGTCTGGTACTTCACCCAGTCACGCGCCCACTGGTTCATCAGCTTGCCGTGCCAGAAGGTGCTGGCCGAAAGGTTATCGCCACGGAGGACGAAGGGAGGACGACGTGCGTTTTCGTCCGCGAACTCCATGCGCCGGGATTTCATCTCCGCGCTATCCTGCAGCTCGATGCCCTTGGTTTTTTCAAAGGCCCAGGCCACCAGGGCCGGGTTGAGGTGGAAGGCGATCCCGTTATCGTCGGTACGCGGTTGCTCGTAAGGTACGGATTTGCGCAGGGGGACGTATCCGGTCTTCCAGATGGAGGGAGCCTCGCGCGCGTCGATCTCGTGTGCCAGATCGCCGTCCACAATCCACTCGGACCAGACAGCGGAGCCGAGGGAACCCATTTTGGGATCCATACCACCAATACCGGCGATAATCCAGTAAGCGTGCGTCAGATCGAAGCGTTCATCGGTGCCCAGTGCCATGATGGTCGCAGCTGCGCGGGCGGTGCCTATCCCGGTCACAATACCCAGGACGCCGTCCTCGCTCATCATGGCGTCGTGATACGCGCCGGGCATCGGAAATCGGCGGGTCAGGTGTTCGCCGTCGTACCAGTGCTGAAACTCTCCGGGGATGTCGCCCGTGTCTTTTCCGATCTCGAACATGGTGACTACGACCACCTTGACAGGGATCTTTGCCGTCTGCGCGAACGAAGAGAGGGCGAAGAAGGTAAATACTATGGCAGAAAAGAGACGCATAAAAAGATGCTATCGCAGGTAGGCTTAATGCATCAGCAGTTGAGCCCGTTGAATCTGGATGGCCTCGCTCCCCGTCTTAATGGCATCACGCACATCTCTCGCGCACACCTGCGCTTATAAGGAATCTCCACTTGCGTCCTGCACTCCGCTCTATCTTGTTCTGTGGATCTCTCTTCTGCGGGCTGGTCTCACAGGCCTCCGCACAGCAGACCGCGATGGAGCTGCCCGATGCTCCCCGGCCCTCTGCGGAGCTGCTGATCTCCTTGATCCGGAGTTCGGAGACGGCTTCGCCCGTGTCCTCTTCTGTGGCTTCGCCCTTCGATATGAGCTTCGATCCGGACGATTTTCGACAGTCCAGCCCGCGAATGAGCGACAGTTCAGACCCTCCAACGAAGAAAATGGATGAGAATGGAAAGCCCGCTCCAAAAGGAGGCCAGCAGCCGCAGCGCATCCTGGGTCTGATGCCGAATTATCGCTCCGTCTCCAGCGGATCGACGCCGCCAAAGCCGACGTTCAAACACAACTTCATCATCGCAACGCATCAGTCCTTCGACTATTCGTCGTTCATCTTCCTGGGTATCACGTCTCTCTCCGCGGAGGGATTGGACTCGCATCCCGCATTGGGGAAGGGCGTCTCTGGCTTCTGGGGTTATACATGGCGCGGATTTCTGGACAAGACGGACGGCACCTACCTGGGAGCATGGCTGCTCCCCAGCATCCTGCATGAAGACACGCGCTACTTCGCCATGGGCGAGGGCAGCAAGTGGAAGCGCGCGGGCTACGTGATCAGCCGACAGGCTGTAGCGCGCACCTACGGCGGACGGTCGACACCGAATATCGCCGGTCTTGGAGCCAAGGTGCTGACGCAGGTGATCTCAAGAAACTACTACCCGGCTGGCAGTACGGACTTTGGGACCCTGGCGACGAAGTTTGGCTATGCGATGGCCCGCGATGTGGGATTCACGATGTTCCGCGAGTTCTACCCGGATATCGCCACCCACGTACTGCATCGCAAGCCCTGACGATTACGCGAAGATCACCGTCTTGTTGGCATAGCTGAGGATGCGGTGGCTGAGATGCCATTGCACCGCACGCGAGAGAACGAGGCGCTCCAGATCGCGACCCTTCTGGATCAGGCTGGGCAGAGCGTCGTTCTGCGAGACGCGTGTGACGTCCTGCTCGATGATCGGACCTTCGTCCAGTTCCGCCGTCACATAGTGGCTACTTGCGCCGATGAGCTTTACGCCGCGCGCGAAGGCCGCATGATATGGCCTGGCACCGGTGAAGGCAGGCAGGAACGAGTGGTGGACGTTGATGATCCGCTGCGGATACGTGTTGACAAACTGCGGCGAAACGATCTGCATGTAGCGCGCGAGGATTACGAGGTCGGCCTTCGCCTCTGCTAGGAGCGCAAGCTGCCGCTGCTCTACCTGCTGTTTCGTGGCAGCGGTCACAGGTGTGTAGTGAAACGGAATCTTGTAGAAGTCTGCGAGCGGGCGAGCGTCCTCATGATTGCTGACAATCATGGTCAGGTTGCAGCGGAGTTCGCCGGTCTGGTGGCGGTAGAGAAGGTCGGCGAGGCAGTGCAGGTACTGTGAGACGAAGATCGCGACGTTCTGCCGTGTGTCTTCAAAATCGATGCGCCAGTGCATGGAAAACCGCGTTGCGATGGGCGTAAAGCGCTCGAGGAAGTGGTTCGCATCGCACTCTTCGTCTTCCGTAACAAACTCGACGCGCATGAAAAAGAGGCCAAGCTCAGCGTCCTGATGTTGGTCGGCATTCAGGATGTTGACGTCGTAGGCCTCAATGAGAAAGTTATGGATGGCAGCGACGAGCCCTTTGCGATCGGGACAGTCGACGAGAAGCACCGCGGTCTTCGGCATGCTGCAAAGGCCTTTCGGGGCGCGAAACGATTACACGCCTTTTTTCTGGGGTTCCCATATGAACTTGTGCACCTGCAAGGACAGACGCGCGTCGAGGCCATCCGCGAGCATCCAGTCCACGAGATGCCGTGCATCCAGCTCCATGTTGTCGGCGGACCGCAGGATCGATGGCACCTTGATAAATGCGGGCGAGAGGAGGATGCCTCCTGCCTTTTCATTGAGCGAATGTTCGCGGATAAAGTCTCGCGCGAACTCGTAGTCCACGCGATCGCGGAGGACGAACTTTACTTCGTCGCGCTGCGTCAGCGTGTCGAGATTGCTCATGCGAAAGCTACCCGAGGCAGCGCCTGCGCCGGGGCACTTTACATCGACGATCTTGTGCACGGCTGTGGGAACATCCTGCAAGGGGCGCTCGCCGCTGGTCTCCATCATGAGGGTGTAGCCCCTGGAGTCAGCGAGGAGGCGGCGCATGAGGGGCAAAAGCTCCTTTGCGTGGAGCATCGGCTCGCCGCCGGTGAACTCGATCAGGCGGCAGGGGGCCAGGGCCTCGATCTGCGCGATGATCTCGTCTTCCGTGAACGGCGTGCCACCGGAGAAGGTGTACTCCGAGTCGCACCAGGCGCAGCGGAGATTACATCCCGCAGAGCGCACGAAGATGCAGGGCATACCGGTGAAGCTGGATTCACCCTGGACGGATTTGTAGAGTTCGATGAGGTGCATGACTACTCGTAATACGTCGCCATCGAGGTGTCGGTTTCATAGATGGTGGACTGCTTGACGGTCACACGGCCTTCGCTCATCTCGAAGAGTTGCTTATTGGTCTCGTCGAAGAAGTACTTCGCGAGATTCTCAGCGGAAGGGTTCACGGTAGTGAACGGCTCCAGGTCGTTGATCATCTGATGATCGAGGTAGTCGACGACCGGTCGCATGACCTGCTTGAGCAGCTTGAAGTCGAGCAGAAGGCCGCTGGCATCGAGTTCCTTCCCGACGAGCGTGACGAGGACCTTGTAGTTATGGCCGTGCGGATTCTCGCATTTTCCGCGATAGTTGCGCAGGTAATGGCCGGAGGAAAAGGTCGCTTCTACTGTGACTTCAAACATGGTTCTACCAGTTTACCTTTATGGCCGCTTCAAGGCTGTGACGTTTAGTGCTTGCGGTTCCGTTCCCGCTGATCCATCCGCTGTTTCTCGTCGCGACGCTCTGCCTGTTCAAACATGGTCTGCAGAACACCGAGCAGGGCGGCGATCAACCCTGCAGCCACGAGAAAGATGCCCATCGTGCGCCAGAGGACGCTGTCCGATGGAGATCCAGGTTCTTGCACGAGGCCGGTGAAGGCCAGCACGAAGCAGACGGCTCCAAAGAAGCCCAGCGTTGCGGCGAGGATGTAGAGGTTGCGTCCCATCGTGATGTCTTCAGTCTATCGAAGCGGGGAGCGGCGTGCTTTGGCTGCTCTATTCGTCGATGCGGGCCTGCTTCGCCGCGCGCGCCCTGGGAGCGGAAGTTTCGGCGATGCATTTTTCGGAAACACGCTGCGGGTTACCGCATTTGGCCGCAGCCGTGCGCGTAAACGCACGGTAAAGGCGGTTGACGTCGACTTTTCCGTTGCGCGCCTCGCGCTCCACCGCAGTGTGCATGGCAGAGAGGAACTCTTCGCGCAGTTCGTGAAAGATTCGGTCAACGTGGATATAGGGCATGCAACGGCTCCGCTCCTTGAAGATACAGGGGCAATGGCCCTGTGTCCCCGATTGGTCACTTTTCCGGAGCGTAATAGCCGGTACGTGCCGAGATAGAGGCTGGACGGTACGGTGTCCGGATCTGGATGGCGTGGAACTTGCCATCGTTCTTGAGACCAGCGGGCCGGTAGACAAGCTCGTACTCGTTGCGCAGATCGCGCTCGATCAGATGAAGATGGGCCAGGTCGCTGGGCGTCACAGGGTTGGTTCCCTGCTTTCTCATGGAGAGGTAGTTTTCCTCTTCTTTCTTATAAAAGATGCGTCCGCCGCTCTGCTCCGCGAGGTCGCGGAGGACGTGCTGCGCCTGCCCATGCGTCCCGGAATCGAGGGAGAAGATGTAGACGGCGGTGTGTGTCTGCTGGCAGATGTCGATGACATCGCGCATGTAGGCGTGGGAGGCGTTATCGGCCCCGTCGGTGAAGAGCAGGATGAAGTTATTTGTGGGCACGGAGGCATGCACCTCCTGCTGCGTAAATCGGTCGCGGCAGGCGCGGTAGAGGGTATCGAAGAGCGCCGTTCCCGTCATGCGGGAGTAGGCGCGCTCGTCGACATGGCGGAGCGCCGCGGTCAGTTTTGCAGGATCCGACGTAAATGCCTGCAGCATGGTCGCCTCGGTGTCGAAGCTCTCCAGAAAGGCGGCATCCGTCGCGGGATTCAGAACCTCTGTGACCAGCGCGGCCGCGAGGCGGCGGTTCCGGTAGAGCGCATATCCCAGCATGGAGGGTGAGGTGTCGAAGAGTATGCCCGCGCGAATGGGAAGGCCGGTGCGCTTCGCCAAGCGCACGATCGCTGCCGGCGGTTTCTTGTTATCCAGCAGTTGCAGGTCGGGAATCTGAAGATCCGGGACGAACTGCTCTGAGGCATCGACCGCGCGGAAGGTCACGTGCACCTCGTTCACCGAAACCGGGATGGTGAACGGTTGTGGCTCCTGCGCCGACACGGTGAGTGAGAGGGCCAGAGAGGCCGCCAGGCGGATCATTTTGCCAGCGCTGCGCGGTCTTCATCGCTGTTGCCGTACGGGCAGTGGCGGCAGTTGTTACCGCAGCAGTATCCCTGCTTCAAGAGATACTGGGCCGTGAAGACGAGATAGGGACCATCCATGTAGGAGTCGCCTGGTTCAAGCGGGATATCTGTGGGGTTCTCTGACATGGCTCAGTCTTAGATTAGAGCAAAGCGCGTTCCCGTTTTTGATGCACTGGCGGAAGACGGTGGTGCAACGTGAGGCTGAAAGCTGGGAAAGACACAAACGCCGCAGCGCTGACCAGACCGACCGCTGCGGCGTACGTGGCTGAGCTACAAAATGGAGCTAGTTCTTTTTGAGTTCACTCTCAATGGCAGCGATAACCTCAGGTGAATCGGGCTTCGTCGCAGGCTCAAAGCGACTCACCGGTGTCCCATTGCGTGCGATAAGAAACTTGGTGAAGTTCCACTTGATGTCGCCGCCTACAGAGGGATTCGTCGTCTTATCCGTCAGGTAGTGATACAGCGGCGTTTGATCGGCACCTGACACCGAGACCTTCGACATCATCGGAAACGTCACATGATACTTGCGGGTGCAGAAGGTCTTGATCTCTGCCTCTGTTCCCGACTCCTGGTTGGCGAAGTTATTCGCCGGAACGCCAACAATGACGAGTCCCTTGTCCTTGTACTTCTCATACACGGCCTCAAGTGCGGAGTACTGCGGTGTGAAACCGCAGGCGCTCGCCACATTGACGACAAGCAGGACCTTCCCTTTGTAGGTCGCGAGCGAGGTCGGATCGCCATCGATCGTCTTGAGCTTGTAGGTGTAGATCTGCTTAGCCGTTCCGGCGTGCGCAGCGATCGTGAAGCAAAGTAAAAAGAGTGCTAGTCGTTTCCGCACGAGGATCTCCATTCCATCGCCAAAGCTGGCTGGTGCGGCCATTATAGGTCTTGTTTTTCAAGGAAATGTCACTTGCCGCAAGATGCGGATCGGCTGGTTATGTAGCTAGTAGTTGCCTCGAAAACCCATGGCGCGCAGTTGCTCGCGGGTGACGGTCGCCTGAATGCCGTCCGGAGGGAAGGAAGACCAGTATCCGATGCCGACGCGCTCCAGCGCCTTCAATGCTTCGTATTCGGAAGGAAGACGCTGCAACTGCAGACTGTGCATGACAAAACTTTGCGCACCGGACTTCACGGGATCCGCGTTGAAGTGCAGGGTCGACCCGACCCTGCGCAGGGTGAAGTTCACGAGATTCGTATCCATCGTTGTCGAGCCTAGCACGGTGTCCAGCGCGTCTGGATATAGGTACACACATCAGCGTGGGCTTGATGTTGTTACGCACGGCCTTCGTGGCGGAAAGGAATAAAGAGGAAGGTTGTACGTTAAGTCTGTGACGAGGTGGGACGAATGTTGCGAAACGGGGAGCTGTTCGCTCGAATTAAGAAAGTTTGGATGGTCGGTCTCTTCTCGATCGGCGCAGTCGCGCCCGCAGCGAACCACTCCGTGGCGCGTGAGACACCGGCAGCTCAGGCGCAACTGCCACTACACGAGAAGCGCGCTACGTCAGAAGACCTGGCGCTTTCAGGCGACCTGACCGGATTGCCTGCGGGGTCGGTGCGCTATGTTGCGTACTCCGATCTGCTCAAGCTGCCCCAGGTCCGTTTTCAGGTAACCGACGATCCCAACTTCCAGGAGAAGACGGAGATCGGTGGGGTCTACCTGGATACTTTATTGCGAGCACTGGATATTCCCGATAAAGATACCTTGATTGCGGCGATCTGCGATGACAAGTATGAAGCGCATTACCCCGTTGCTTATAGGGCCGCGCACCACCCCATCCTGGTTCTGCGGATTAATGGAAGGCAGCCCGCCCAGTGGCCACGTACAAGTGACGGTGGCACCTACGGTCCCTACCTGATCTCGCACGCATCCTTCACGCCGCAGTTCAAGGTTCTCGCATATGCGGAAGAGTCACAGATACCGAATGGCGTTCTGGAGTTGCGGTTTGTAAAGGAGCATGAGCTGCTGGCGGCGGTCCATCCGCGCGGGCACTTTGCCGCAGACTCCCCCCAGATGAGAGGCGGCATAATCGCCCGGGAAAACTGCCTTCGCTGCCATAACTCCGGCGCCTATGGCGGAAATAAAGCTGGTCGATCATGGGAGACACTTGGCCGAATCTCCCAAATAAGTCCTATCGACTTTGCACGCTATATCAAGGATCCCAAATCCGTAAATGGGCTTGCCCAGATGCCGGGCTTTCCGGAGTACGACGAGGCCACCCTCTCTGCCCTGGCAGCTTACTTTCAGACCTTCGCCCCGGGGTCACCAGCCCGATGATCGTACGCCTGTCCAAGATCGCTCTGGTCGCGGCGGTTGCGCTGTTTTACTCGCTGGTTGTTTTTAACAACCTGGCGGACTATGAAGCGAACGAGCAGTTTGTGCATCACGTTTTGCAGATGGATACCATCTTCTCCGGCAATCTCAACCTGTGGCGCGCGGTAGGATCGCGGTCCCTGCAGACGCTTTTCTACTGGGCCATTATTTCGTGGGAATCGGCGGCTATGGTGCTTACATGGATCGGGGTTGTTCAGTTGACCCTGGCCGTTCGGCAATCGTACGGGGCATTTAATCACGCCAAACGCTTCTCGGTCGCTGCACTCACTCTGGGCTTGCTGCTTTGGTTTATCGGCTTTCTTACTGTGGGCGGCGAATGGTTCCTGATGTGGCAATCCAGATCCTGGAACGGGCAGGAGGAGGCTTTCCGCATGTTCGCCTCGATTGGTGTCGTCCTCATCCTGCTTCTGCTTCCAGAGACAGAAACACAGCCCTGAGATTGCACGATGCTGCCTCGAAGCCTGAGAGAACTAACGGCTCAAGGTATCCGCAGGAAAGCATGCGCCTTCCTGCGGATACCTTGATATGGGTAGTGGCTCTAGCGCCAATATCCATCACGCCAGTAATATCCGCGGGGTCCATGGACCCAGGCACCCTGATAGAACCGTGCATGCGGACGAGGGGGAGCCAGATATTCGCCCGGTACCCAGACATAGCGACCGCCGTCCCAACGGTGATATCCTCCGCGCCAAATATAGCCAGGCCGGGGAGGAGGAGGACGTCGCTCAACAATGGGTGGCGGCGGCCCGATATGTACGTACACCTGGGCTTCGGCAACAGCTGTGGCCATACCGAAACTGAGAACGCCAACTGCCAGAGTCTTCCAGAGGCCTTGAAACTTCATCGTTCTTCTCCTTCGTACGTTTTCCGTACTTTTCCTGAAACCCGAGCTGTCAGGACAAGTTTCGCTGCGAGAGAGGTTCTTTTGCCCGGGAAAAAGATGCCGATTTTGGTCCGCATGCTGCATCTGATAGGGAGAGTCCGGGAACAATCGGCTACATTTGGTGTCTATAAAAGCAGAGTGAACGCGAGAGCACTCTGCCGCCGGCGGCGAAATTCTTTCTTCTGTAGATGTTTGCCTCGCGGGTACGCGGGGAAGTAGGCTGAAAGGGTTGCAGTATATGTGGACGCAAAGGTTGGCGATGAGCGAGGTTGCAAGCGCGGTAGGGTTGCGGGCGGAAGATGCCGAACTCGTGCGCGAACTGCAGGCTGGCTCCGAGAGTGCGTTCGACCTTTTGATCGCTCAATACCACGCGCCGCTTTACTCTCTGATCGCTCGTAGTCTGCAAAACCCCAGCGACGCCGCAGACATCACCCAGGAAGTCTTCATCAAGGTATTTCGGTCGATTGGAGGGTTCCACGGCGACTCCTCCCTGAAGACCTGGATCTATCGCATCGCCCTGCACGAAGCCTCCAACCAGCGCCGTTGGTGGACACGTCATCGCAAGCAGGAAGTCACGATCGATATTGATACCTCTTCTCAGGACGAAGATATTGAGACCTTCTCCCTGCGTGATTCGCTGGCTGACCAGCGTGATTCTCCCTTTGAGTGTGCCAGCCAGTCCGAGACGCGGGCGCGTGTGGAAGAGGCATTGCGTGAGGTCCCAGAGGCCTTCCGGTCAGTACTGATTTTGCGCGAGATCGAAGGCATGCAGTACGACGAGATCGCAGAGATTTTGAACTTGAATATGGGTACGGTGAAGAGCCGTTTACTCCGGGGACGCGCGACACTGCGGCACGCCCTGTTGCGCCAGCAAAAGGAGACGACGCGATGAATGACATCTGCACACCGATTCGCGAACGCTTCTCCTTCTATCTTGACGGCGATGTGAATGGCCTCGAGATGCAGCAGATTGGCGCTCATCTGGATACCTGCCCCAGTTGCCGTGCAGAGTTTGCGGAATGGCAGTCGATGCAGCGGGCCCTTATGGCTGCGCGCTCTGCTCCTTTACCGGAAAATCTCGCGGTACGGTTACGGGTTGCGCTCTCGCATGAGCGTTCCGATGCGGAGCGCACCTTCCTCCAGCGTTTCGTCGACCGCTGGGAGCTCTATCGCGACAACACCCTTCGTCCCTTCGGTGTCCAGGCGGCGGTTGCCGTTGCTGCTGTGGTGCTTCTGGTCTTCAGCTTCAGCCTGCTGGGTGCCGTTGCCGCGCCATCGTCGGTCGAAGCGAACGACACGCCACTTACAGGTTTCTCCGCGCCGCGCTACATGTACTCCATGCAGGGTTCGGCGGCGGACATTGAAGTCTCTCCCGATCGGCCTTTGCTGGTCGAAGCGCAGGTGAACGCGCAGGGACGGGTTTATGATTATAGAGTGATCTCCGGTCCGAACGATATGGATACGGAATCGCGTCTGCGGAACCAGATGGTGCATGCCGTCTTTGAGCCGGCGCATGTGTTTGGATTTCCGGTTTCCGGACGTGTTCTGTTGACTTACGCCGGGATCTCCGTCCACGCTTAGATTTTTTGCGTGACAGTTTGCGCGGACGCGTCTGCTTCCATAGACTCGCCAGGTACGTCCATTGGATAGAGACCCCCATTGAAACTGCATTCCATTCTCCCGCTTTTTCTCGTCGCGCTGCCTCTGATGGCGCAGGTGTCTTCCAGCAACTCCAGCAGTACGCCCACTGAAACTCGCCGTGTCGAAGCTGCGGGTTCGGCCATCACGCTGGAGACCTCTGAAGCCCTCTTTGATATCGCCGCCGGTCTGAACGCGTGCGGCTACGATGCCGACCTGGAGCACTCCCTTCCTGTGCGGGCTGAAATCCGCCGCGAAATGGATGAGATACTGGGCAACTCGGCTCCAGCCCGCGCCAGCCGCGATGCTCTCTGCACCTACGTGAGTTCGCATAAGCTGAACGGCGCGCTGAACCTGGCACAGTATGTCTCCCTTGCGCTCTACACCACCCAGCCACCCGAGTTGACTGCGGCGGTTGGTGAAGCTGAGATGCCGCCCGACTCGCTGCAGGTCATCAACGTCCTTCCACTGCTGCGGTCCTTCTCTGAGCAGATGGATCTCCATGTGCTCTGGATCAAACACCGCCCGGAGTATGAGGCGGTGGTGAACCGCGTGCATGATCCGCTGACGAAGATGATTCTCGCCACGAATATCTATCTTCGTCAGCCAGTGTCGAGCTACGACGGTCGCCGCTTCGTCATTTTTCTCGAACCTCTGCTCTCGCCGTCCGCAACCAACGCGCGCATCTATGGAGCCGATCAGTTCGTTGTGACCTCTCCTTCAACCGAAGATACGCCACTGGATCCGGGCGGTGTGCATATGGACGAGGTTCGTCACAGCTATCTGCACTATGAGATTGAGCCGCTCGTCTACGCCCGTGCGTCATCCACAGAGCGCCTGCTGCCTCTGCTCAAGAGCGTGCAGGAGGCGCCGCTCGAATATATCTACAAGACCGATATCGTTGCGCTCGTCTCGGAGTGCATGATCAAGGCGGTCGAGGCACGTACGATCGATGTTGGCTTTCCCAAGCCAAAAAAACCGGTCAATGTGAAATCCCGTCAGGAGATCGACCGCTACAACCTGGACATCATCGACTACGAGAAGCGCGCGGAGATCGTTCGCCGTGGCCTCGTGAAAACGGACATGCGGCAGGGCTGGATCCTCGTACAGTATCTATACGAGAAGCTGACGCAGATGGACTCCGCCGGTGTTTCGCTGAAGGAGGACATCGGCGAGATGGTCTACGGCATGGATGTACAGCACGAGGTCAACGTCGCCAAGGAGATCCAGTTCTTCGCCGAGGGATCGCATGAATTGGTTAGCCGTGGTCGTGGCCCCAGAGCTCCACAGCCAAAGCTCACCGGCCTCGACCTCGCAGAACAGAAGCTCTTCCTGCGCGATGCGCCCGCCGCCCAGGCACTGGCCAAAGCCGAGCTGGAGAAGGACCCCAAGTCCGGCCGAGCCATGTACATCCTGGCGCGCGTCGATCTGCTGCAACGCGACCCCGAAGCGGCCGTAGACCATCTACACGCAGTCGTCTCGCTCTCGAAAGACCCGCATACCGTGGCCTGGGCGCATGTCTATCTCGGTCGGTTATATGACACGCTGCCCGACCGCGAACAGGCAGTCGCGGAATATAAAGCAGCCCTTGCGACCCCCGATGCACACACCGACACGCACACGGCAGCCGAAGACGGTCTGAAGAAACCCTTCGCCACGCCAAAGATCGACCCCAACGCACCTGCCGCCGAGGACGACAAAGAGCCACTGGATCCAACAGGCAAGAAGCAGAAAGAGTCCTACCAGCCTTCGCCGCGCTAACAATCTGCTGTTGGTGCCCCATCCTTTCGCGGCCTTTTCGCGAAAGGGTGGGGTCGCGCAGAGCGCACAACCAGATCCATCAGGAAGCCCAAAAAAGGCCACGAAGAAATCTTCGTGGCCTTCCTCTTTGAGTTGACGTCTTCTTAGAAGATGTACTTCAGAGCAGCCTGCAGTTCACGGTTGTTGATCTTGGTGGAGGAGATCTGACCGAAGCTGCTGGCTCCCCAGCTCGTACCCGGGTTGGAAAACTGTGGTGTGTTCAGGGCGTTGAAGGCCTCGAAGCGCGCCTGCAGTTTGTGGTTCTCGTTGAACGGCATCGCAAAATCTTTCATGACTGCCGCATTGACCACCTTGGTGCTAGTTCCGAGGAGGCTGTTGCGAGGCGTGGTTCCAAAGGTTGCCGTGCTGAGGGAGTAGGCCGCCGAAGAGAGTCGAAGCGTTGGTGTTGGGTTTGCGAGGTAAGGGTTAAGGCCCGTCTGGTTGGGGCGCTGCCAGGGGTTGTCCACGTTCTGTCCGTCGGTGCTCTGCGTTACGTTGAGTGGGGTGCCGCTGTTGAGCAGGATGAGGCCGTTGAGGGACCATCCATTGACCGCTGTACCAAAGGCACGATTCTGCGTGAACTTCGGCATATGCCATACGTAGCCGATGACGAGGTTGTGACGCTGATCTGTCGTTCCGCTGGCGTACTCGTGCGGTGCGCGGATGTTCTGGCAGGTGCAGCCGCCGCTGTTAACATCGGCTCCCTGGTTGTCCAACTGGTGAGAGTAGGCGTATACCACGGTGACATTAAGCTGGCTTGTCATGCGATGTTCGAAGTGAACCTGGAGAGCGTTATAGTTTGACGCGCCCGTGAAATCCAGAGCACGGATACGAGCGAAGGTGGGATACGGACGGCGTGCCTGCACGGCACCGGTACCACCAGGCTGGGGAGAGTTGAAGTAGGTCAGGCTGGTGTCGAGGTGCGTGCCTTTGACACCGACGTAGCTTACATCCAGAACGCTCTTGCCGAACTGCTGCGAGACCGTGAGGTTGTAGGTCTGAACATTGACGTCCGGACGCTTGCGATCGGCAGGCACCGAGGTGACGTTGAAGAAGGGTGGGTTCGGATAGAGCGATGCCGGAACCGGTGTGGAGATCGTTGCTACTGGATTGGTGGAAGGGTTGGTGATCGTCAGGGAGCCTGCGGTCGGCGGATTGAGCTGGAGAATGTTGATGTTGTCGAACTGACCACCGAAGTACGTCATACCATAGCCGCCGCGCAGGACTGTCTTAGGCGAGATGCTGTAGGCAAAGCCAAGGCGCGGTGCGATGTCCTTGTACGTGATCTTCCAGATGCCGTCCAGGCGCTGTCCCGGGGCAGGCGTAAGGGTCGGCGTCGCTGTGCTGAAATCCAAGGTGCGGGAGACGTTGTTGGTATCGTACGGCGGTGCATAGATCTCATAGCGCACGCCAAGGTTGAGTGTGAGCTTGTCTGTCGCGCGCCAGTTGTCCTGGAAGTACTCTGCAGTGCGCCATTGGCGAGCAGCCGTGATCGGCACACCTTCCGGGGTGATGGACGTCTTGGGATAGCCGAGCATGTAATCTGCCGCGGCATATCCAGTGATATCCCCAGTGAAGGTCTCTGAACCGAAGGGAGTGTTGTTGGTGGTGGCGTTGTCCAGGGCCTTGCGGATGTCTCCACCGAAGAGCAGTGTGTGACGTCCGCGGGTCCAGGTGATGTTGTCTGCAAGCTGGAAGGTGCGGCTGTAGTCAAGGTTGGACGCTGCCTTGTCATCGCCCATACCCAGAAAGCCCGTGATGTTGAGTAGAGGGAACCCTTGCTCGCTGGAGGTGAGGTCGCGACCGCTGGGACCGCCCACCTTGAAGCCAGTGATGCCAAGTGACGCGATCGTGAAATTAGTATTGGTGCGTGTGCTGAGTTGGCTGACGTGCTCCAGGTTTGCACCCATGCGAAGTTCGTTCACGAGGTTCGGCGTGAAGATGTGCAGGAACTGGAACGCCGCATTGTGCATGGGGTACTTGCCCGTGAAGGTGAAGTTGCGGTTCACGTTGGCATTCGGGAAGTCGCGGTACGTGTGAATGTAGTGAATGAAGATGGAGTTCTTGTCGTTGAACCGATGATCGAGCCGACCAATCTCCTGGTCCACCTTTTCATTTCCGATGCTTGCACCGGAGTAGTTCTGTGTTCCGGTGGAGTTGGGGAGAGGGACGTACTGGTTGATCAGAGCCTGCGATACCGAGTTCACAGGGATAATATTTCCGGCGTAAAAGCCACCGAAGGGATTCCTGAGCCGAATCGGTGTGGGAAGAGCGAGAAGCGCCGAGAAATCACCATTCCGCTGTGCCTGCGTGAGAACGTTCGCCGTCGAGGGAACTTCCTGGAGAGAGCGAAGACCTTCATAGCTGAAGAAGAAGAAGGTCTTATCGCGAAAGATCGGTCCACCAATGGTGGCTCCAAACTGGTTCTGCTTGAGGATGTTCTTGGGCAGCGGAGCATTCCGGAAGTAGTTCCGAGCGTCCACCGCGTTGTTACGGATAAACTCGAAGACTGTGCCATGGAACTTGTTTCCGCCGGACTTGAGCTGCACCGTGATGTTCGTGCCAGCCGAGAAACCGTACTGCGCCGAGTAGTTGCCGGTCTGCACGCGAAACTCTTGAATCGCGTCCACCGATGGGTAGGAGTTCACATACGCCTGGCGGTTGTTCAGCATCGTGATGCCGTCGACGTCGATCTGTCCCCAGCGATTGCGTCCACCGTTTGCTCCGACAGCGGAACCTGCGGTGCTGGACGAATGATTGTCAGGATTACTCACGGTCACGCCGGGGGTGAGAACGGCGAGATCGTTGAACTTGCGCCCGTTGAGCGGGAGGTTCACGGTGCGATCGGTATCGACCGTTGCGCCGAGCGCCGCGCTTTCGCTCTGGAGGAGAGGCATAGTGCTTTCGACTTCGACCACCTGCGTGGAAGAACCGATGGTCACTTTGAAGTCCACCTTGGCCTGCTGTGCGAGGGCGAGGTCCACTCCCTTGCGCTCTGCAGAACTGAAACCCGGAGCGGTAATCTCCACGTCGTACTTGCCCGGGGTCAGGTAGCGGATGGCATACTGGCCCTCGGATCCGGTCGTTCCGACTTTGGTAATGCCCGTGGTCACGGATGTGACCTTGACGGTTGCGCCCGCGACCACCGCTCCCGAGGGATCGGTAGCGGTTCCAAGAATCGCAGTGTCAACGCTTTGGCTGTACATCGTCGAGCTCAAAAAAAGAAGGAGGGAGCAAATAAGACAAGTGAGAAGCTTGCACATGGTGCCTCCGAGGTTAAAAACGGGTAAGGCCCTTTAGGGACGAGAAAGACTTCAAGTCGTAGGGTTCTACTTTATAAAAGAGGTAAAGGAAGTGTTAGTGGTGAACTCTACGTTGCATCCCGTAGCGGCGCAACAGACATCCGCCGCAGTTGACACTAGGGCAATAGGCTTAAGACTAAGCGTTTAACTTAAGGGAATTCAACGATGTCGGAGTTTACATTAACTTTGCATGGCGAAATAGCTGCGCGTCACAGAATGGTCCTCTCGAAAATTCTTCGTCTTGCTGGGCGAAGAGGAAGCGAACAAGAGCGCTAGAATGGCCCATGGCCACCGTCACGCCCCTCCTCGACGCCTCCGATCTCGCGAAGGACCTCGCCTGGGCGCATCCCGTGGTGCGTGAGTGGTTCACGGCAAAGTTCGGAACACCGACGGAGCCGCAGATCGAAGGCTGGCCCGCCATCGTGCGCGGCGAACCTACCTTGATCTCCGCACCGACGGGAAGCGGAAAAACACTGGCGGCTTTCCTTGTGGCGATTGACCGGCTGCTCCGCGCAGCTATCGATGGCAGCTTGACGCTCACGACACAGGTCGTCTATGTCTCGCCGCTCAAGGCCCTCTCGAACGACGTGCAGAAGAACCTCGATCAGCCATTGCGGGAGATTCAACAACTGGCCATGGAGCGCGGCTATCTGTGCGCTCCAATTCGTACCGGCGTCCGCACAGGAGACACGCTGCCGAGCGAACGCGCAGCCATGCTCAAGCATCCGCCACACATTCTTGTGACTACGCCCGAGTCGCTCTATCTCCTCATCACCTCGGCCAAGGCGCGCGAAAACCTTCGCCAGATTCGCACGATCATCGTCGACGAAATTCATGCCATCGCGGACGACAAACGGGGAGCGCATCTGGCGCTGACACTCGAACGTCTGGACGCTCTGGTGATGGGAGAAAACCGGTTGTCCCCGGGTGCTTTTCTCACGGGCCTCTCCGAGCCTCCGCAGCGCATCGGCCTCAGCGCAACGCAGAACCCGATTGAGCTGGTCGCGGATTTTCTTACCGGAGTAGATCGCGACCGCGTCACGGCAACCATCGTGCAGGTGGGCCAGCGGCGCGTGCTCGACCTCGGCATCGAGATACCAAATGAAGAGCTCGGCTCGGTCTGCAGCACCTCGATGTGGATGGGCATCTTCGATCGCATCGCAGAGCTCTGCCGCGAACACAGATCCACGCTGGTCTTCGTCAATACGCGACGGATGGTGGAACGACTCTGCGGGGCTCTGGGCGAACGCCTGGGTCCGGAGAACGTCGCGGCGCATCATGGATCGCTCTCGCGCGGCCTGCGCCTGGATGCGGAACAGCGGCTGAAGGCAGGCGAGATCCAGTGCCTAGTTGCGACCGCATCGCTGGAACTCGGCATCGACATCGGTGCGGTCGACCTTGTGATTCAACTCAACAGCACACGGGCCGTTGCCGTGGCGATGCAGCGCGTCGGGCGCGCGGGACATTGGCGCGGCGCTGTACCCAAGGGACGATTCTTTGCCACGACGCGCGACGATCTGTTGGAGCAGTCAGCACTGGTGCAGGCGATGCGCTCCGGGTCGCTGGATAGGCTTGAAGTACCGCCGCACCCACGCGATGTGCTTATGCAGCAGATCGTCGCAGCCTGCGCGGCGGAGCCGTGGGAAGAGGACGCGCTCTTTCATGTGCTGACGCGCGCTTACCCTTATCGCAACTTCACGCGCACGGAGTTCGACGAACTCATCACCATCCTGCATCAGGGCATTGAGAGCTCGCGCGGACGCTACGGAGCGTATCTCCTGCGCGATGGCATTGCGGGTCATCTGCATCCACGGCGCGGCGCGCGTATCACGGCCATCGGCAACGGCGGCAGCATTCCGGACTCTGCACTCTACTCCGTTGTGCTGATGCCGGAGGAGCAGGTCATTGCGACGCTGGATGAACACTTCGCAGTAGACTCAGGCCCCGGCGACGTAATCCAGCTCGGCAATGCAAGCTGGCGCGTGCTCGCTGTGGAGAAGGAAGGCCGCGTTCTCGTAGAAGATGCGCACGGCGCGCCGCCAAGCGTTCCGTTCTGGTTTGGCGAAGCTCCGCAGCGCACGGACGTGCTGTCCGATTTTGTAGGAGACCTGCGCGAAGCGATCTCTGAACGCACGCGCAACGTGCATCATGCTGATGTAACAAAGCAGGATGAAGACGTCGCCAATACAGTCGCATGGTTGTGCGAACAGTGCGCCATCTGCGAATCCGCCGCTCTGCAGCTTGTGCAGTACATCGTGGCTGGCCGTGCGGTGCTCGGTGCCGTGCCGACAAAGAACGTGTTAATCGCAGAGCGCTTCTTCGATGAAGGCGGAGGCATGCAGCTCATCCTGCATGCGCCCTTCGGCGGACGCATCAACCGCGCCTGGGGTCTGGCGCTGCGAAAACGCTTCTGCCGCGGCTTTAACTACGAACTCCAGGCAGCGGCGACGGACAACGGCATCAACATCTGCCTCGCAGAGCAGCACAGTTTTCCGCTCGCCGACGTCTTCCACTTCCTCACCGAGCAGACAGCAAAAGAACTACTGGAGCAGGCCGCGATTGCCTCGCCCATCTTCAAGACGCGCTGGCGCTGGGCCGCGAACCGTTCTCTCCAACTGTTGCGCTTCATCAAAGGCAAGAAAGTCCCGCCGCAGGTCCAAAGGACGCGCGGCGAAGACCTTCTGGCCAGCGTCTTCCCCCAGGCGGCGGCCTGCTTCGAAACCATCGTTGGCGATATCCAGATCCCCGATCATCCCCTTGTGCGCGAGGTGATGCAGGACGTTCTGCAGGAGGCGATGGACCTCGCTGGTCTGGAAGAGATTCTGCGAAGGATCGCGGACGGAACGCTGACCTGCATCGCCGTGGATACGCCTGTTCCGTCGCAGTTTGCGCATGAGCTTCTGAACGCGAACCAGAACGCCTTCCTCGATGAAGCCGGTCTGGAAGAGCGCCGCGCTCGCGCTGTATCGCTGCGAAGAACAATCCCCGACGCCGTCCTCGGTGAAGCCTCACGACTTGATCCAGCGGCCATCGCCACCATTCGCGAAGAGTGCTGGCCCGATCTTCGCGACGAGCACGAACTCCACGATCTCCTCTTCTCTGTGATCGCGCTGCCCATCGCTCTCTTTGCGGGTGACGACGCCCACGCCTACCGCACAGAGGCTGCGCGCCACTGGCCGGAGTTCTTTGAACGCCTCGCTCGCTCAGGCCGCGCCGTGCATCTCCGACTCGGCACAGCTGAGAACGCGCAGGAGTTCTGGGTCGCAGCAGAGCGCCTTTTGCTGGTCGATCTGCTCTGGCCTGAAGCATCAGCAGAACCAGCATCTGGCCGCGAAGATGCACTGCGTCTCGTCACGCAAGGCTGGCTCCAACTTCTTGGACCCGTTACATCGCGAAGCCTCGCCGAGACGCTCTCGCTCGACGCCGTCGATCTCTTCAGGCAGATGGTCGCCATCGAAGTGCAGGGGCTGGTGTTGCGCGGCATCTACGAACACACCGCAACCGAGGTCAACGAAGAGATCGAGTGGTGCGAACGGCGGATTCTGCAGCGCATCCATCGCCTCACGCTGGGAACGCTGCGCAAGCAGATTCAGGCGGTCACACACGCCGAGTTCTATCGCTGGCTGCTGCGCTGGCAGCACGTTGCGCCGCAGACGCAGCTTGCCGGTGAAGAAGGCTTGCTCGAAGCTCTCTCGCAACTCGAAGGCTTCGAAGCACCTGCTATCGAGTGGGAGCGCTCCATCCTTCCAGCGCGCGTACACGACTACGATCCCCGCGCCCTGGACCAGCTCTGCCTTTCAGGGGCCGTCGGTTGGGGGCGCATCTCCCCGCATCCCGCGTGGGGCGTAGGCAACCGCACCGCGCCCCGCCGCGTGATCCCCACCAACATGGCGCCCATCACTTTCTTCCTCCGCGATACGGCAGACTGGCTTCCGCGCGCGCTCTCGCAGAAGTCCATCGACGAGGTGAAGCTGGCGCAGGCACTCTCTCCAGAGGCCAATCGCGTTCGCTCGCTCCTCGCAGAGCGTGGCGCATGCTTCGCCTCCGACATTCAGCGCCTTGCCACGCTCACCAAGCAGCAGACACAGACGGCCCTCTGGGAGCTGGCCACGGCAGGCCTTGCATCGAGCGACGGCTTCGACCAGCTCCGCTGCTTCATGGATCCAAAGCGTCGCCAGAGCGCCACCGCAGCACTCGCCAACGCCGCCAAACGCACCACGCGTTCTACCGCTGGGCGCTGGTCTCTCTTCACCGAAGAGTCACACACGCCGCTCTCCATCACCGAGGCCGCACGTGAAGAAGAGGCGAGCGTTGCCGCCTCTGCACGCATGCTGCTCTGCCGCTACGGTGTCGTCTTTCGCGACTTGCTGGAGCGCGAGACGAACGTTCCCCGCTGGCGCGAACTCGTCGCGATGCTGCGTAGACTGGAGGCACGCGGCGAGGTGCGCGGAGGCCGCTTCGTCTCGGGATTCTCCGGCGAGCAGTACGCCCTTCCCGAGGCCGTCGATTCCCTTCGCGCCTCGCGCCAGCTTACCTCCGACCCCGCGATCACCCTGGCTGCCTCCGACCCCATGCACCTGATCGGCGTGGTCGTCCCCGGAGAGCGCGCGACCGCGATTGCGGGCAGGAAGGTGGTCGTATGCGGCACTGGTTTGATTCAGAGCGATGACTCTCCGCCTGCAAGCATTCCAGGTGCGGAAGATGCCCCCGTCCTATCGCATCAAGGTGTGCGTAGGACCGCTCATCTCTTCGTGTAGGTTTTTATTAGCGGTCAATGAGCTTTTGATGCGTTGCCGGGTAGCGCTCCCCCTCGACCTTGATGGCAGAGGAAGCTTCTTCAAGCGATCGCACATCTTGCTTGGTAAGTTCGACGGTAGCGCCGCCAAGATTCTCTTCGAGCCGCGAGAGCTTGGTCGTACCTGGGATGGGTACGATCCACGTCTTCTTCGCCAGCAGCCATGCCAAAGCGATCTGTGCAGGCGTGGCTTTCTTTTCTCCCGCGAATTTTGTGACGACCTCGACGAGCGCCTGGTTTGCTTTGCGATTCTCTTCCGTGAAGCGTGGAACGATCGCACGGAAGTCGCTGCTGTCGAACTTTGTCTCCACGTTGATCTTTCCGGTCAAAAAGCCCTTGCCCAGCGGGCTGAAGGGAACAAAGCCGATGCCCAGTTCTTCGAGCGTAGGCATGACCGACTCTTCGGGTTCGCGCCAGAAGAGCGAGTACTCACTCTGCAAAGCAGTGACGGGCTGCACGGCGTGCGCGCGGCGGATCGTCTTTGAGCCGGCTTCGGAGAGGCCGAAGTGCTTTACCTTACCTGCCTGAATCAGATCCTTCACTGCGCCGGCAGTTTCCTCGATGGGAGTGTTGGGATCGACGCGATGCTGGTAGAGGAGATCGATGGTGTCGGTTTTAAGACGCTTGAGCGAGGCTTCAACGACCTGCCTGATGTGGTCGGGGCGGCTGTTGGTTGCGGTCCACTTCCCGTCATTTTTGGGATCAGGCTCGAAGCCGAATTTAGTGGCAATCACAACATCTTTGCGAAATGGAGCGAGAGCTTCGCCGACGACCTCTTCGTTGATGTAGGGACCGTAGACTTCGGCGGTGTCGAAGAAGGTCACGCCACGCTCAACGGCGTCGCGGATGAGCCTGATGGCTTCCGGTTTTTCCGTGGCCGGGCCGAGCCCAAAGCTCAACCCCATGCAACCCAGGCCAAGTGCTGAGACTTCGAGGCCGCTTTTTCCTAGTGTGCGCTTTTGCATCGTTTCTCCTGTGTGGTTCGGAGCGGGCAATTCCAAATTTCCCTCACCTGCAAAAGTAGGATGCGCAACTGGACTAAACGACTTTGAGTTATTGGAAGGTAGTGCAGGGCATATCCTCTTTGATGTCGAAACTGCCTTTGACGGTAATCTTCTTTGCCCGGCAGAGATCGGCTTTGAACTTGGGATAGCGCCGACCGTGCGCCGCCACATAGTTGATGGCCTCACGAGCGCAAGCGGTGTCGGGAGAGGGTGCATAGGCTGCCTGATAGTCGAAGTTACCCACAAGGTGATAACGCACAACCATGGGATTGCCGGAGGGGAGTTGATCGGCCCTCGACAAGGTCAGATGCGCAATAGGATGAGGCTCCTTCTCGGTATCGTAAAAGAGACGGAACGTCGGCTCGCTGTACTCTGTTTTCGTGTTCTCGCGCACGAACACCATGTTGGCTCCACCAGCGTTCTGCGGTCTCCCGACTGCAATCTGAAATGGGATGACGAAGCCCGTAGAAAGTTCGGCGGTCTGGCCCTGACCTTCATTGCTTGCGCTGATATTGAAGCGCGCTGTGCGCTCTTTGATCGAGCCAAGAAGACCGACTTTGATCGCGTCGCCTTTCGCGGAGAAGTGCTCGGTGTCATCGCCTGAGATATCTGCGGTCACGGAATTGGGCGATTCGGACGAATCGGTCTGCTTCGTGTCGGCCTCGTTTGCGCCCGCGGTTTTCGAGGTGTGCTTGCAACCGATGGCGCAGATGAGAGCGAGAAGCAGTAAAGGAAAGAAATGCTGCTTACGAATACCTTCCATCATGCCGAAGATGGTATCAAATCGCGACCCATCACCTTAGTCCTTATCGACAAGTGGCGGGGGAGAGGGATTCAGTATCTAGCCTCAACCTATTTATTATCAATGCCTGATAGAACTTCGCCAGCTCGATACCCCCACCAGCAGATAATTCGGGAATGGGCTGAGTGGCCATCGCTGGCTTTCCGCACGCGATGCAGCACAATAGCTTCGGCATACAACACCACATCACCCGTGAGGTAACGTCGCCTACGAGAACTCACCAGTTCCTTTGCCCACGATCATGGCCTCTCTTGAGGATCTCGATGGTGGGTTCGCTCCCAGCGCCAGCGTCACAATCCCGAAGCGACCGCGGCGAATTGTTCCTTGGGCAATAATCGCGACCATTTCAGTTTCAATGGTGAAAGGCGTGTTCGATCGGATCTTTGGTCGTTACCGCTTTCGACTCGAAGAGCTACTGCCTCAACTTAGGTTGCCCATCTCAGTTCACAAGTGCTCCAAGTGGGTAGTATCGGCTGACATGATCCGAAATCGAGCGCTAGGTCAATCTCTGGCAATGCTCCATATTGTTGAGAAACGGATATTAAACATCCTAATACCCGCATTGGAGGAGACAAAAAACAGCGCTTCCGCCCGTCCGCATGAGCGAAAACCTTGGTCGAGCTAAACGCTAAGCGTTCCGGCCTGAAACCTCGGGTTGCTCGCCTGAGCCGGAACTCATCTCCGGCGTCCACCCGGCTCACTTACGACCTAACGCTCGGCGTTGCGAGGCTCTGGTGGAACAGAACCGCGCGATGACGTTTGTCTATGTGTCAGGCCAGGGGACAGGCGGCAACGCGATGTGGGCTCGGGTGAAGCGGCGAACGGAAGACGCCCTGCTGGCGATGCCGTTTCGCGCGTCATATATGTTTCGCCCGGGCTTGATTGTGCCCATCGGTGTGAAGTCGAAGACCAAACTCTACCACCGGATATACACAGTGCTGCCGACCGGTGGTGCCGTTGATTCGAAAGATGTTTCCCAAATCGGTTCTTAACTCTGACGAACTGGGGCGGGCCATGCTAAAAGTAGCAAAATCTTGATTTGCAAAAAGGATTTTAGAAACTGCCGACATCGCCAGCTTAACGGAATAGCTTTTGTGCTCCATTCTTTCGCGGCATTCTGTTCACTATCAGTACCTCTTCTCTGGCATCCTAGACACTCTGGTGTTTAGAGGCGTTGTGGATGTGTGGTAACGTGCTGGAAAGACTGAACTGCGTGATTCTCTCAAGTTATTGGGGGTTATTCATATCGCCGACTACCTAAGCTAGATCGACTGCGTCATTCTTATCATCCGAAAGCGACCACTACGTTGAACTCAGAACTACGCATCGATTACAGGCTTCGTGCGATTGCCATATGTTTGATTGTCATAATACTGGCATATGTCGACCGCTTCTTTCATCTTGATGATGCTCTCATTTATGCACGCTATATAAGCAATGCGCGTCATGGGCATGGCCTGGTTTATAACGTTGGCGAACCGGTCAACGCGCTCACCTCAATTCTCGATGCCTGGCTTCTACTCGGGCTTTCGTGGGTTCTGCACGGAAAAGTTCTTCTGGTACAAGAGATCATCGGCGCTTCTTGTTTGATGGCCTCGGCACTGGTGGCAGAATCCATCGTTCCACTTGCTGGAATTTTTATCGCCGCCAGTTCCTACTACTATTTCTGCATCGGAATGGAGACATGTCTCTTCATTTTGCTCCTCGTGCTTTCCCTGAAGGTCTATCTCGCCGGCAAGCTTGACTGGCTTCCCTTGCTTTGCATGATGACCATGCTCGCACGGTTTGAAGGAGGCGCAATCGTAGCAGTTATCGGCTGGCGGCTTTGGCAACAAAAGCGCTTTCCCCGGCTCATCGCCTATCTTCCAGCCGTGCTCCTCATCGTTTTCTATCTCTCCTCCAACCTGCATAACTACGGAGTGCTGCTTCCGCATTCAGCCACAGCAAAGTTTGGCCAGGGTATGTCTGGATTCTGGGGTCGGTGGCCGTTCGCATTTACCTACATTGATAACCACGTCTGGCTTCCCATCTTCGGATCTCGAATCGTCGCACCAGTTCTCTTTTGCCTGGTTTGGTTTGCCACGAAAGACAAGCGGCTAGGCGCGACAAATAAAATCGTGATCCCATTCCTCTTGTTTCTTGGAAGTTTTTACATCCTGTTCAATATCCCAAGCTACTACTGGTACTATGCCCCCTTTCTATATTTTTCGTATATTTATGCTGCCCATCTCATCCCCCCGACGAAGGCCGCACGCTTGGTTGCCCTTGTCATGGCTGTCTGTTTAGTAGAAGTAAGCGCGACCACGATCAAGAATATGGGTGTCGAGGACGTTGATTATGTCGATTTGGCTGTTTGGCTGAGTCATAACACCGGGAAGAATGCAAAGATCGCCACCACGGAAACCGGTACCATCGGCTGGTACTGCGACCGAAATATCATCGACATGGTCGGACTGACCACACCTAAAAATGCCACCTATACTGCGCACCGCGACTTCTCCTCATGGTTCGCAGAAAATCCCGATTTCGTCGTCGTTCATCCGGCTAACCCATTTCCCTGGGAAAAGGTTGCACTTGCCAGCCCCAGCTATGAACTGGCACCGATTCACTTCGGGAAGGTCTATCTCCTGCGTAAAAAGCACGCAAGCTAAATTAGTCGGGCGACTCGATGCAGGATGTTACTTCGACGAGGTCACGAGGCGCGGAGGCGCGATGATCTTTCAGTGAAGCCAACGGTCTTGAGCGAAGACACAACCCCTGAGACCTCCACTTGGTCACCGTGAGCTGAACTTATGGGATGACTTGGGACCGGTAGGTGGCGGAGGGAGAGGGATTCGAACCCCCGTTACCCGCAAAGGTAAAGCGGTTTTCAAGACCGCCTGTTTCAACCACTCACACATCCCTCCGCAGGGTGCGTCGTATTCAGCGTAACAAATCGTTGGGTGGATGAGTTCTCTGGTGCTGAAATCTGTGGCCGTGAGGGCATTTGACGGCTCGAAAGTGCGCTCATGCGAGACTTCATAGAGAGAATCAGAAGGTGCGAGCCAATTCCTGCGCCAAAGAACGCATCTATTCAAAAAGATCCTGAAAATGGGACTGCGACCTTCGCGGTCTCCCTGAAAATAAAAAATCGCCACAGCAGCTTGGGCAGGAGAGTGAATGGAACCGACGGAAAATCAGGTGGAACATAGCTTTGGAAAGGTGTTCCACGAAAGAGTACAGGCGATGCGGAGCATTCCGCCTGTACTGGGAATCGTCTGGGCAGCTGCTCCCGCTATCGTCGCGTTCGGTATCGTTCTCCGGGTAATCATCGCGCTGCTGCCTCTCGCTCTTCTGGCCGTTTCCCGCCTGATTATTAATGGTGTGGTGGCCGTTGTGGAGCGCCATGAACCGCTCGGCCTGCGCTTCTGGTGGATGGTGAGCCTGGAGTTCGGTATAGCGATTCTTATCGCCGTGCTCTCCCGCGTACTTTCGTACCTGGATGCCGTGCTTGCCGACCGGTATACGCACCACATCAGCGTTCGCGTGATCGAGCATGCTTCGCAACTGGACCTCACCCTTTATGAAGATCCGGTCTTCTACGATCGCCTGGAGCGGGCGCGCGTGCAGGCCACCGACCGCCTGGTGATGATCCAGGCGATTGGAAACCTCATTCAGCAGCTCGTCACAACCATTGCGCTTTCGCTTGCGATTCTCTGGCTTGCGCCGTGGCTGCTTCTGCTTCTTCTGGCTGGCGTGATCCCTGGCTTCCTGGGAGAGACGCACTTCGCCTTCCTCGGCTACGCAAAAAACTTCCGCCAGACGCCTCTGAACCGGCAGCTCGATTACCTCCGACTCCTTGGCGGAAGCAAAGAGGCGGCGAAGGAACTTAAGCTCTTCGGTCTGCACAAATTTCTGACTGACCGCTTCACAAAAATTTCGGCGACGATCCGCGCGGAGAATCTCGCACTCTCGGTACGGCGTCTCCGTGCCGGTGCCGCGCTGTCAATTATCAGTACGCTTGGATATTACTCGGCCTATGCGTGGACGATCTGGAAGACGCTTCAGGGCGGGTTCGACATCGGTACTCTGGCGTTTTTGACGGGTGCGATTCTGCAAGCGAGCGGCGCTTTACAGCAGGTCTTCTCCACGCTGTCGGGCATTGCGGATCAGGCGCTCTTCCTTACGGATCTGCTGGCCTTCTTCGATATGCAGCCAACGGTCAAATCGAAGCCGAATCCACTCCCCGTTCCCGTGCCAATTCTCAAGGGCTTCGAGTTCCGCAACGTCTCGTTCTCTTATCCGGGAAGCACGCGCAAGGTGTTGGCGAACTTCAACTTATTTCTTGCACGCGGCCAGCGTATCGCCCTGATCGGTGAAAATGGCCAGGGCAAGACGACAATTGTGAAGCTGCTTACGCGGCTTTACGATCCAACCGAGGGGCAGATTCTATTGGATGGAATCGATCTGCGCGAGTACAGCATGGAGCAGCTGCACCATGAGACCGGCGTTATCTTTCAGGACTTCATGCGCTACGAGATGACCGTGCGCGAAAACATCGGCATCGGACGTATCGAACAGATGGATCAGAACGAAGATATCGAGCGCGCGGCGGAGAAGAGTCTCGCCAACGATGTCGTCAATCGGTTGGGCGGAGGCTACGAGCAGATGCTTGGACGTCGCTTCGCCTCTGGCGTCGATCTCTCCGGAGGCGAGTGGCAGAAGCTTGCTCTTGCACGAGCTTATCTGCGCGATGCGCAGCTTCTGATTCTCGACGAGCCAACGGCCGCACTCGATGCACGCAGCGAAGCAGACGTCTTCGAGCGTTTTGCCGAACTCACACAGGGAAAGATGGCGGTGCTGATCTCGCATCGTTTTTCGACCGTACGCATGGTGGACCGGATCGTTGTCCTCGAGGGAGGCCGTCTTGTTGAAGAAGGAACCCACGACGAGCTCCTCCGCCTGGGCGGACGCTATGCCACGATGTTTGAACTACAGGCGGCGAGCTACCGATGAATTCAGCGATCGATGAGAACTTCAATCAAGTTTACGGAGCCGAGCAGCGCGAGATGCTGCAGGCTGAAGCAGATCGCTTTCTCGCAACTTATGGCACCTCTTTTCAGCCTTTAGGTACGCAGGGCACAGACCGCTATTGGAAGCACTTCTCCGATAGCTATCACGCTCTTCTTGAAGAGCCCGCGATCCAAGAGAAAGACAAGGATGCGGACGACACTTCTTTCGCAACCAAAGAAGTTGACCACCGCGAAAAGCTGATTCGCGAAAACGGACGCCTGCTACGAGGAGAGTATCGAGAGATTAAGGCCGTACATCGCTTTTGGAAAGAGCTGCCCTCCGCGACCGACAAATCAGGCATTCTGAAACCGCGCATTGTTCTTCTGGCAACAGCTTTTCTTGAAGCCACCAGCGATAGCTGGACCAAAGAAGGCTGGTCCTTCTTTATCAAAGAAATAGAAGAGCGCGAAGCGATGCTGGGAGAGGAGATCTGGTCTCTTGTGTCTGTGCTCAAGGTTGCCCTGCTGGAGAGATTCATGTTCCACGCGGGCAGCGAGACCAACACGCACTTGCAGCATAGCGAAGGCTCCCAACTGCACAGGATGGGACGTTGCCTCAAGAGCATGGAGCGTCTGGGTCAGCTCGATTGGCCTCGCTATCTGGGAACTCTTATCGGCTACGAAGCGGTGCTCCGCCAGGATCCATCGGGTACCTATCCCGCGATGGAGCAGGACAGCCGGGAGCACTATCAGAAGGCTGTCTCAGAGATCGCGCACAGAGCTGACTACTCCGAGGTGCAGGTTGCAAAGGCCGCCCTGGAACTTGCACGCAATGCGCCGGAAGACAACTCACCGGAGGGTTTCAGGCTCAGGCACATTGGTTACTACCTTATAGGTGCGGGACGTCCGCAGCTTCTCAAAATGGTAGGACACCACCCACGTATCTCCCAGCGTCTCGAAGTCTTTATCCGGAAGCAGGCGGACTACTTCTACATCGGCGGCATCATCCTGGTCACGGAATTCCTGCTGGCGGCGATCATTCTGCCGCATATCAGTCGTCACGCATCGATGACCGGACTGATCTTCGGGATGCTGTTGATGATCTTGCCCGCAAGCCAGACGGCCACGGACCTTCTCAACAACCTGGTCTCTCTGCTCTTCCCTGCGCGAGCCTTGCCAAAATGGGATTACAGCAAAGGCATTCCTTCTGAATGTGCCACGTTGGTTGCGGTTCCGACCCTTCTGACTTCGATTGCACAGGTAGAGCGGCTGGTAGAGGAGATTGAAGTTCGTTATCTCGCGAACCGGGATCCCAATATCCACTTCGCACTGTTAACCGATCTTCCGGATTCGCTGACGCAGCCAGCGGAAAAAGATGGCAGCCCGCTTGTGGACTATGCAGTTTCTTTGATTGAGAAGCTCAACGAACGCTATGCCAAAGAACAGCAAGGCACATTTATCCTGCTCCACCGGCACCGGATCTTCGACTTTCGCCAAGGCGTGTGGATGGGTTGGGAGCGCAAGCGAGGCAAGCTACTCGACCTCAATAAGCTGATCCGCGGGGAGCACGATGCTTTTCCCGTGAAGTCGATGGCCCTGAACGACCTCCGCAGCATCCGTTATGTCATCACGCTCGACAGCGACACGCAGCTTCCTCGTGGAGCGGCGCATCGCCTGATCGGCACGATCGCGCATCCGCTGAATCGCGCCGTGGTCGATCCGAAGGACAAGATCGTACGGCAGGGATATGGCATTCTGCAGCCGCGTGTGGATGTGAGCGTTCACTCGGCGAATCATTCCAGACTCGCCTCGCTGCAATCGGGCGAGAGCGGCATGGATCCGTATTCGCGCGCTGTCTCGGATGTTTACCAGGACCTTTACGATGAAGCGATCTTCACCGGCAAAGGCATCTACGACGTCGCAGTGCTGCACGAAATCCTCGATAAGCGCTTTCCCCGCGGGGCTCTGCTGAGCCATGACCTCATTGAAGGCGCCTACGCGCGTGTTGGCCTGGTCAGCGACGTGGAAGTGATCGACGATTATCCCTCGCACTACAGTGCGTGGACGCGACGGCGTCATCGCTGGGTGCGTGGCGACTGGCAGATTGTGCAGTGGCTCTTCGATCGCGTTCCCAACGAAGAAAATCGCATGGTCAACAATCCCATCTCGAACACCTCGCGATGGAAGATTCTGGACAACCTGCGACGCAGCCTGGTGGAAACCTCCACGTTTGTACTCCTGCTGGTTGGTCTGTTTGCTCTGCCCACGGAGAGGGTGTTCTGGACAGCGTGCGTTCTTGGGCTGCTTTTTCTTTCGGCATACATGCAGCTCGTCCTGGCTTTGAGCATCGCCATTTGGAAGAGGAACTGGAAGGCGATAGGAAAGGCGTTTTCAGCCAATCTTTCAGCACAGGCGGTGGTTCTGATCTCACTCGCCTTCCTTCCCTCGCAGGTTCTTACCACCGTCGATGCGATCGTCCGGTCGATGTTCCGACGCTTCGTCTCGGGAGAAAAACTTCTCGAATGGGAGACTGCGGAACAGGCAGAATCGGGTACGTCTACTGCCGCTTCCGATACGTATCTCAAACTGACGCCTGTGCTGGCGCTTGTTCTGGCCATACTTCTCGTGCTGCAGAGCCGCCAAGGTCTTTGGATCTGCCTGCCCATCCTCGCGCTCTGGATGTTCACGGGTCCGCTCATGCGTTGGCTGGATGGTCGACCGTCGAAAAAATTCGTCCTGAGTTCCCCGCAGGAGAAGTTTCTGCGCCATGTCGCTCTGCGCACCTGGAGATACTTTGCCGAGTTCAGCACAGAGGATAACAACTGGCTGATTCCGGACAACGTGCAGGAAGTCGATCTGCGGCAGGCGGATCGCATCTCGCCTACGAATGTGGGCCTGCTGTTGAATGCGCGACAGGCGGCCCTCACCTTCGGCTATCTCACACTGCCGGAGTTCACCTCTCTCACGTTGAAGACGCTTGATTCGTTTGCACGCATGCCCAAACACCTGGGTCACATCTTCAACTTTCACGACACGTCGACGCTCGCGATGATGGATCCGCCGATGGTGACGACCGTTGATAGCGGCAATCTCTGTGCCTCGCTCATCTCGCTGCGCATGGGAGCGCTTGAGCAACTCAAGCAACCCCTCGTATCTCGTGTATTGCAGAATGGTCTGCGCGACTGCCAGGGCGTACTCGAATCAATGAATGCCTCCACCTCCGCTCGGCTCTTCGTTCTTCCCGAAGAGGAAAATGAGCTGGACGCAATGGAGCATCTCTCTCAGCTCAGCCTCTCCGTACAGCTTTCCAGAGAAGAGGAACAGGATAGCGATACCGCATGGTGGCAACGCCAGATCGACGAACGTCTTCAGGCAGCCCAAAGCTATTTGGGCCGGTATATGCCGTGGCTTCTCGCAAAATATGCACCTCTCCGCCGCTCGACGTTGAAGACCTTCGATGCGGCGATGCGATCTGTGACTTTGACGAACGTGACTTCGCTGATCGATGAGATCGAAGCTGATCTCAGACGCCTCAAGGCAACGAGCACCGGGGAAGAACAGACCTCTGGCCTTGCAGTTGACCTGCTTGCGCACATCGCCGAAGCGCGCGTAGAAGTCGCCTCTTTGATTGCAGAGCTGGAAAAAATTGCGGAGCAGGCGCAGGATCTCCTGCTCGCCATGGATTTCTGCCACCTGCAAAGTCCGGATCGAGAACTTCTCTCCATCGGCTTCACGCCGAAGGAGGATGCGCTTGATTCCTCCTGCTTTGATCTGCTCGCCTCCGAGGCGCGCATGGCGGTCTTCGTGGCCATCGCCAAGGGCGACATTCCGCAGCAAACCTGGTTTCGCCTGGGAAGAAACCAGGTGCGCGCCTTCGGACGCTCTGTCCTGCTTTCGTGGACCGGAACGATGTTCGAGTACCTGATGCCGACCCTATGGATGGAGAGCTATCCGAACACGATGCTCTGGCGATCGCTGCATAGCATCGTGTACGTGCAGGAAGAGTACGCGAAGCGCCGACGCATTCCATGGGGCATCTCGGAGTCCGGTTACAGCCAGACAGATCCGTGGGGAAATTATCTCTATCACGCGTTTGGTGTGCCTCTGGTGGCGCTCAAATATGGCGCCGAAGCCGGCCCCGTGATCTCTCCTTACTCGACCTGCCTGGCGCTTGAGTTCGAACCGGAAGCAGCGCTTCGCAACCTTAGCCGCATGCAGAAGATGGGTTGGCTTGGAAGCTATGGCTTCTACGAAGCAGCCGACTACAGCAGTGCTTCAGCCTCGCGGCGTCATCCGGATTGCGTTCTGGTGAAGTCGTGGATGGTGCATCATCAGGGCATGTCCCTGATGGCAATCTGCAACCTGCTTAACGATCGCATCTTTCAGAGAGCTTTTCACGCGGCGCCGATGGTGCGCGCTACGGAGCGTCTCCTGCATGAACGGCCACAGATTGGACAGGACGAACAGAGCTAGATCCAGAGACTGCCTGTAGCATGAGCCTGCCGCGCTACAGGCAGTACGTTCACCGGATTTCCTCGCTTCAAGTTCCTACTTGAGCAGGACGCAGGACACCCCACCGATTTGACCCTTCGGAGCGTCCAGGTTTGTACTCACTTGCTTATCCATCTGAATATTGCGCAATACATGTTCTTCACCACAGACGTCGAACCGGAGTAGCGTGGAAGGTCCGTCGGCATCACGAGCTCCGACAATCAGTCGGATCCTCTTCGTAACTTTTTCCTCGCTGACCAACGTGATGAAGCCATGATCTGCATCCATGATGACATCATAGTAGCCGCCATGGAAATGCTGCCTCGCCGCTGTGAAGTCGAAGGGGAGATTTACGCGTGTTGCGCTCTGAGAATAAGCGGCAGTCGCACAAACTACCGCAGCCGAAAGTATTATGTTTCGAAAAGTATGTCGCAAGTTCCTGTCCTCTGAAACAGAGACAAGAATTTGCGCATCCTATTCCTTTAGATCTGCGTAAAGTTACCATTGCAGCTGACACACTTTTCGAAGCAACAGTTATCGCGCGCAAGTTGCAGCAAGAGCACGATCCAAAGCAATTGCATGGAGATCATCTATGCCGTGCTTGTGCAATACGAGGTACTTCCCAACGGCCTTCGCTATATCGTCCTTGCACGTCGGATCCGAACGTATCGCCTTCGTCTCCGCAAGCCCAGTCATAAGCTCAAGCTGAATTCGATCCAACTGTGGACGGATCGCCGCAACGAGATCAACGGGGGCGTGCTGAGGTGGACCGCCAGCGCGGCGCCACTTCGCCAGCAGACCGTATTGAACGATTTTGTTTGCTTCGATTTGAGCTCTGAAGAAGTTGGCGACAGACGCGGGATCCAGGTCTTTGGACTCGCCTGATTTGACTGCTCCAGCAATCACGCTCGCTTCGCGGGGTGCATCTTCTACTGGTGTTCCACTATCCCATTTCGCCAGAGCCACCTGATCCGCAAGAGAAAGCCTCTGAGCAGATGCCTCCACGAGCGCTTGCAACCGCTCGATCGAGGTGTTGTTCGTTTGAGCATGCATCGTGAACATACTGCTTATTGCAAAAATCGCGACCGCCATAGACTTTCTTTCGTAACTCATCATTCATGGTTCCTATCGAAGCCTCCGACGACCTGCAAATGAGGCAGGCGACATGGAGGAAAATATTAATCAAAACACTCCCAGATGCTTTTTATTCCATCGACCAATCCTCGAGAACGTACTTCATAACAACACAGTGACCTGTACCCCGACTGCGCACCGAGAATCAATTAGCTCTTAGGCAATTGGGCCGCATCCCACCCACCACCAAGAGCGATTTGCAACTGCGCGCTTGCTACGATTCTTCGGGCTGTTATTGCAGCCGCGGCGCGCTCGTCGTTCAACTCGATCGCCTGGTTGGTCAGCACCTCGAGATACTGTGCGAGACCTCGCTTATAACGCAGTATAGAGAGCTCCGTGCTCTTCTTCGCCGCCAGCACTGCGCGATCCTGCACGGCAGCCTCGTCCGCCAATACGCGAAGCGCTGCCAGCTGATCCTCTACATCTCGAAATGCGGAAAGAACCTGCTGCCGGTAGAGCGCCACGGCCTGTTCACGCTGGGCGATTGCAAAATCCACCTGGGCTCTCCGCCTGCCGCCATCAATCAAGACCTCATTCACGCTTGGACCTGCACTCCACAAGGCACTGCCGGCGTTGAAGACATTGCTTACCTGGGAACTTTCGATACCACCATTGCCTCCCAATACGACGCTCGGGTAATAGGCCGATTTTGCTACGCCGATGAGTGCATTGGATGATGCGATCAAGCGTTCCGAAGTAGCGATGTCCGGACGCCGTTGAAGTAGTTCGGAGGGTAGACCTGTAGGAATGCTGGGAGGATCGCCGACCAGCGGCAACTCCGCAATATGAAAGCCTGTTGCCGGCACGCCGGTCAGGACTGCGATGGCATCTTCAAATTGTGCTCGTTGCACACCGAGATCGATCAACTGCGCGCGCGTCTCCTCAAGCTGCGCCTTTGCCTGCTCGACGTCACTTTCGGATGCGAGGCCACCAGTCAGTCGGTCCTCTGTCAGCTTTAGAGCTTCAGAAAAGGCATCGATCGTCGATCGCAAGAGCTGCGTCTGCAGGTCGATCCCTCGTATCTGCAGGTAAGTCACTGCGAGCATGCCCTGAAGGCTTAATCGCGTATTGGCCAGATTGGCCGCGCTTGCCTGCGCATTCGCCGCACTCGATTCGATCTGCCTTCGAATGCGGCCCCAGAGATCGGGCTCCCAGGAGATACTAAGTGGAATCAGAAAGTCCCAATAGTCATGCTGCGCGGTCAACGGCAACAAGGGCCTGGTATTTGAGATCCGGTTTCGACTCGCAAAGCCACTGAGCGATACAGTTGGATATAGGGAGGCCCTGTTCTCTCGAACCAGATCGTGCGCCTGCTCATAAGCATGCAGCGCCGCGGCGATGTTCTGGTTGGCCGTGGCGCACTGCTGCTCCAGAGCATTCAGTTTTTCATCGTTATAGATGGACCACCAGGCGCCCCGATCCATACTGTCCGCGGGCTTTGCCTCAGTCCAGTTTCCATTGCGCCCGTTGTCCGAATACGCAGGTGGGGCTGGCATCGCAGGAGCCTTATAGTTTGGGCCTACCTTACACCCTGCAAGCACCAGTACTCCGAGCATGATCGCCGTGCTTGATGTCTTCGAGATGCTCATCGCTTGCTCTCCACCGTCGACGGAGGTTTGGACGAGTTCGGATTTACTACCCGAACTTCTTCACCATCCGAAAGCGAGTCCGAGGGATTTCCTACAATAGCCTGTCCCGGTTGCAATCCACTCAGAACCTCTACAGTCGTGCCAAAGTCGCGGCCTGGAGTAACTCGCACCAAGTGGACATGGTGAGTCGCGTCAACCGTTGCAACATGCATACCATCCTGTTCCAGCAGAAGCGCGTTCGCGGGAACGATCAGTGCAGGTGCTGCGTGCGACACATGCAGATGAACTTCGGTATAGCTTCCCGGGAGCAGTTCTCCCGTCTTATTTTCAACGTCCACTTCAGCGAGCAAGGTCCTGCTCGCGGGGTCTACTGCATCGGAGGTACGTACAAGACGCCCAGGGAAGCCACGGCCCGGATATTGAGGCAGTGTCAGCGTGGCCATGACACCACTCTTTGCATCGGGCGAATTGATCTGAGGTACGTTCACAAAGACGCGCAGAACGCGATTCGCAGAAATGTCGAAGATCTCCTTGCTTCCCGAGATAGTCCCCGCGCCAGCGGTCGTCGTACTTCCAGTAGCTGAAATTAATTGCCCTGTGTCGATATTTCTGGCCGTGATCACGCCATCGAAGGGCGCGGTAATCTTCTCGAAGGACTGCAGCTCCTCAAGGCGTTTGACGTTTGCCTCCGCCGAGTTCACCTGCGTGACACGGGCATCGTACTGGCTCTTCGCATTATCCGTATCTTGCTGCGATACGGCATTCCTTCCAATCAGATCTCCAAAACGATCCGAAGTCGTCTTCGCCAGCGCGGCATTGCTTTGTGCGGTGGCCAGGTCTGCCCTGGCCTGCATCAACTGCTGGTCGAGCTCTGGCGTCTCGATGAGAGCCAGCAACTCTCCCTTACTGACACGGCTGCCGATATCGTGATACCAGGCCTTCACATAGCCAGTTGTTCGCGCGTAGATCGGCGCCAACGTATAAGCCTGCATGTTTCCAGGGAGCACGATCTCCTGCGCAGTTGTTTGCATCACTGGTTGTTGCAACTCCACTGTGGGTGCAGCCGTAGCGTCGGTATACTGCTTTAGCTCCGAGCCCGAATGCTTTCGCTTCAAGACGCCGAGCACGCCCAGGCCAACGGCCACAATGAGTACCAGCAATACGAGCAAACTCATGCCCCTTCGGGAGGCCTTCGGCTGATCCCGTCCCGACTGCTCATCGTTATTGCCCACGCGGTGATTCGATCTATGCTCAGGCTCTGCGTGTGCCTGCTGTGCTCCTTGTTCCTCGACGCTCATCGCTCGTTCCTCTCGTTGCACATTTGCGCCTAATCCCATGTCTTCCGGCCTTCGTTGATCGCTCATGCGTTTGCCTCTGAGAGATTTTCGTCTGTGTCCGGCGGGGTAATACCTGGATCGTTACGGTGCATGAAGGAAAAGAATACCGGCACAAACGTCAGGGTCCCAAAGGTGGCCAACAGCAAGCCACCTATCACCGCTCGTCCCAGTGGCGCATTCTGCTCACCGCCATCCCCAAGGCCAAGCGCCATAGGCACCATGCCGATGATCATCGCAAGGGCGGTCATGATGACTGGTCGAAAACGCGTAAAACCCGCAGAAAGCGCTGCATCGAAGGCATTCAAGCCGAGTTCCATCTGCTCCTTTGCAAAGCTCACCACAAGAATAGAATTGGCCGTGGCCACACCCACGCACATGATCGCGCCCGTGAGCGCGGGTACGCTGATGTGCGTCCCAGTGAGGAACAGGAACCACACGATACCCGCCAGTGCGCCCGGAAGGGCCGTAATGATGATGAATGGATCGAGCCAACTCTGAAAGTTCACCACGATCAATGCGTAAACCAACACAATCGAAAAGAGCAACCCTACGACAAGACCGATAAACGAAGAGCGCATCGTTTGGATCTGGCCGCGCACGATAATTTCCGTGCCTCGTGGCAGATGGGTTTTAGCATCCTTCACCAACGCATCAATGCTCGTCGCTACGGTCGCAAGGTCGGTGCCCTCCACCGAACCGTAGATATCAATCACGGATCGGGCGTTGTAATGACTTACTGTGCCCTGCTCCACACCACGGTCGATAGAGGCCAGGTTCCGTAAAATCTGCGGCTGCTGACCCGATCCGTTCGTCGCAATGGGAAAGTTCTCGAGTTGCGAGAGGCTCTGCACATCGTACTGCGGCGTCTGCACGGCAACGTTATAGCTCACGTGATTCTGCGGATTCAGATAGAACGTCGGCTGCGTCTGAAAGCTTCCACTCAGCCCGATCAACACATCCGTAGCAACATCTCTCTGGCTATATCCGACCTGCTGTGCCCGCGTCCTGTCTACATTGACAGTCCACTTCGGTAGATTGAATGGCTGCTGAATCCGCAGGTCCGTGGTGCCTGGAATCCTGCTGATCTTCTGCATCATCTGTTCGGCAAGAGCACGGTTCTGCTCCAGTTGCTGACCGACGACTTGAAGGTCGATCTGCGCAGGCAAGCCAAAGTTGAGAATCTGACTCACCATGTCGGTCGGCAGATAGTAGAAGGTGGTCCCTGGAAACTGCTGCGTAAGCCTGTCTCTCAGAGTATGCGTGTACCCATCTGTTGGCCGATGCTTCTCCGCAAGCGTGACCAGGATATCCGCATCAGCGGTTCCGACAGTGGCCGAGTTCGAATAAGACAGATTCAGGCCCGAGTAGGGAATACCGATGTTGTCGATGACCGTACCAAGCTCGGCGGAGGGGATGGTTTTGCGGATCGTGTCTTCAATCTGATCACAGAGACGGGCCGTATCTTCGATACGCGTTCCCGTATGCGCACGCACGTGAAGCTTGAACTGTCCTCCGTCCACCGACGGGAAGAAATCCTGACCGAGCCATGGATAGAGCAACACAATCGAACCGATCCAGAAACTTACGATCGCCAAGAGAAAGGTGAGGCGGTACTCCAGACACAAGCTCAAGACGCCGTGATACCAACTCCTCAGCTTTTCAAAGGAGTGCTCGAAGATAATCTGAAATCGAATAAAAGGATTGCGGCTCTTTCCTGCTAGCTCCTCCCGATCATGCTCATGACCCTTTAGAAGGTACTTGGCCATCGTGGGCACGATCGTACGCGAGAGGAAATAAGAGGCGAGCATGGCAAACACAACAGCCTCAGCCAGAGGTACGAACAGATACCGCGCTACACCGCCGAGAAAGAACATCGGGACGAAGACGATGCAGATCGATATGGTCGAAACAAAGGCCGGGACCGCGATCTGCGCGGCTCCATCCAGAATAGCCTGCTCTACTTCCTTCCCCTCTTCCAGATTTCGATTGATATTTTCAATCTCTACAGTGGCGTCGTCGACAAGAATACCGACCGCCAGCGCAAGACCGCCCAGCGTCATGATGTTGATCGTCTCACCAAGCGCCGCCAGCATAAGCAACGAACAGATCACGGAAAGCGGAATGGAAACCGCAATAATGACTGTCGACCTCCAGCTTCCAAGAAAGATGAGGATCATCGCCGCAGTCAGACAGGCAGCGATCAGAGCCTCGCGCACCACACCACTGATGGCGCCTCTTACAAATACGGATTGATCCGAAATCGGCTTGATCTTGAGGGCTGCCGGAAGCTGGGCCGAAATAGCGGGCAACTGCGCCCGCACATTGGCAATGATGTCCAGCGTGGAAGATTCGCCGGTTTTCTGAACCGTCATCAGCGCGGCGCGTTGTCCGTCCACGCGCACTACGTTGGTCTGCGGCGGAAAGCCATCTCGAACGTTGCCTACGTCCCGCAGGTAGATCGTGGCGCCATTCACCGTTTTGATTGGAAGATTATTCAGGGCCGCAATCGAATTGGGCGCACTGTTGGTCTCCACCTGGTAGTCAGTGGATCCCATCTTCACATCGCCTGCCGGAAGGATAATGTTCTGCGCGTTCACCGCATTCACGATGTCTGCCGGAGAAAGCCCATAGGCCTGCAGCTTCGCCGTATTTATATCTACCTGGACCTGCCTTTGCTTTCCTCCATACGGGAAGGGCAAAGAGGCACCTTGAACAGTCGAAAGCTGGGTCCGAATAAAGTTGGTTCCAAAGTCATATAATTGCTGCTCGCTCAGGCCCGCCCCCGAAAGTCCGAGCTGCAGAACCGGAACACTGGACGCGCTGTACTGAATTACCAGAGGCGGCGTCGTGCCCTGCGGAAACTGCCGCAACTGGGTTTGCGCAATCGCCGTCACTTGCGCCACGGCCTGAGAGATGTTGACCGAGGGACGAAAGAAGATCTTGGTAACGGAGACGCCGCTCAACGTCTGCGACTCAGTATGCTCGATATCATTGACCGTCGTGGTCAAATTCCGCTCAAACGGCAGCACAATGCGGTCGCTCAACTCCCCCGGCGAAAGTCCGGCGTAGTTCCAAACCACTGAAACGACGGGGATATTGATGTTCGGGAAAATATCGACCGGCGTGCGCAACATCGCCACGGGTCCAACGATTAAAAGCAAAAGCGACAGGACGACAAAGGTGTAGGGTCTCCTAAGCGCTAAACGAACAATCCACATCGAGACTCCTTCATAAGATGGGAGAGCTCTGAGATACTGAGCCGAACAAGATACTGAACTATCCGTTCAGTAAATAGACGCAGCTGACCGCGCAGTGGACTCAGCGATGTTTCAGGATTTTTTCGTACGTCTCTTTGGCGTTAGGACTTTGGCCTTTTTATATCCGGGCAGAGATATGCCTCCGAACACGGCGGCCACCATCGCTTCCGAATCCTCCTCTGCCAGGGAGCCATGCCCTGCCAGCAAACGAAAGATCATCGGTCCATAGATGAGATCGAGAGCGATTTCGGAGTCGATATCTTTGCGAATCTCGCCACGCATCACGCCCCTTTGCCACATCACGCGCGCGCCATCCCGTCTGGCATAAAGAAAACGCTCTCGAAAGAGAGAAAGAACAGCTGGATCGCTCTGGCCTTCCGCGATGAATTGACCGAAGAGTCGTCCCAGGGGAGACTTGTAAAAAGAGGTAACCGACCGCAACTGCAGGGTAAAATCCTTGAATGCGGATCCTGTATCCGGCATGACGACACGTGCCGTCATGCTCCCCAAATAAGCATCCAGAGCAACCAGGTTTTTATTGGGCCACCACTTATAGATCGTGGCTTTGCTCACGCCCGCGCGTTGTGCAATCGCATCGGTTGTAATTTCTCTTAGCGATTTACGCTCCAACAGATAGAGCGTCGCTTTGAGGACTGAGGCCTCCGCCTCAAGACTTCTCTGTCGTCCGCGACATTTATTTGTTGGCGCGAACGGAAATTCCGTTATCTGTCCCAAGCCCGACTCCTCCAGACCAACGAACCGAATCAAGCAAGGTTGGCCGATTGACTTGCCCGCTGGCGGGATCCAAATCCCTAGCCTCTAATCCCGAACAGTATACGAATTTCAACTGTACACCCCGTACAGGTAATCGTGTGACGGGCGGCCCACAGACCGACACGACAAGATCTGAGGATTTACTCGCGCATGCGCGCACGGACTATCAGTACACACCGAGCGATGGCGTTACGCGGAGTTTTGGAGTGAGTAGCGAAAACGGACGCATGCTCTTCGATGAGCACGCAGGACCCCACGAGCTCGTCTTCATAAGCCTGAGCGGATCGACGCTGGTCTTTCAGGACGAGATCCGGCATGCATCGCTGCGCAACGTCACGTTTGCGGAACAACACATTGCGTCGGTGCCAGCAGTGATAGCGCAGGTGGAGAACAACTTCCCGCAGCACCAACTCATCTTCATCACACCACCACGCGAAAAATCCTGTATGGTCGCTGTATCTCGAAGACGCAGCGGGCAAAGACAAGACCGTCTACGCCGACGCTGCAACGGATACCCCTAAAACAACAGGGCAAACTCTTCATCGACTACGTGCTCGATCTACACGTGAACCTGTTCATGGCCTGCACTGGTTATCATCAACTGCATTGCGGGCATTGGCCTGTTGATCCCTCGCTATAAGCGGCGCGTTTCTATGATGGCCGGACATCAAGTTGTGGGCGCGTGGTCTTCTCATCTCGCTACGTCTCTTCAGAGGGAAAATAATCTTCAGAGGGAAAATAGCTTTATATGTGAATGTTGGCCTTAAAAAATATCGCTATTTTAGTCCGATCGCCATATCTACCAACACCATCTATTAGTATTATTACAGGTGTTTATTTAGACCGTGTGCATCAGACACGGTTTTGTCCTTGACGAATGGTGAAGTGCATTATTTCGACCGATTCGATATCACGATAGGAGCTGACATGATTACGTACAAACACGCTGAGGTCCGCGGTTTAAAGATTTTTTACAGGGAAGCTGGCAACAAGAACGCACCGACGATCGTTCTTTTACATGGTTTTCCGACTTCATCCTTCATGTTTCGAAACCTGATTCCTCTCCTCGCCGAGACCAATCATGTGATTGCTCCCGACTATCCAGGGTTCGGATTTAGCGATGCTCCCTCCGTGAGGGACTTCGACTATACCTTCGATAATGTTGCAGCGGTGATGGAAGAGTTCCTCTTCAAGAAGTTGGGTCTTACAAAGTTCAGCATCTACGTGCAGGACTACGGAGCACCGATTGGCTACCGCATCGCCACGGCCAATCCCAAAGCCATCAGCAAGATCGTGGTCCAGAACGGCAACGCATACGTGGTCGGTATAGGAGGCGCGTTCGATCCGATGAAGCCATTCTGGGCGAACCGTACGACCGAGACAGAAGCACCCGTCCGCGGAATGCTGACCCTCGACACGACGAAGTTTCAATACGTGCATGGAGCAAAGGATCCAGACAAGATTAGTCCGGACACGTATACCTTCGACCAAGCCCTTCTTGATCGTCCAGGCAACGATGATATCCAGCTAAGCTTGCTGCACAACTATCAGTCGAATCCTCCCAAGTATGAGGGCTGGCACGAGTTCTTCAGGCAAAATCAACCCCCAATGTTGATTGTCTGGGGCAAGAACGATCCTTTCTTTACGGTCCAGGGCGCAGAAGCGTACCTCAAGGACCTTCCTAAAGCGGAGTTGCACCTCCTCGAAACTGGTCACTTCGCCTTGGAGGAGGAACTCGACTTTATCGCCGACAAAATGAACAGATTCCTCGCGCAGTAAACCAAAGCGCGGAGGATCATCTCCCTCCGCGCTCACCCAAAGAAAGGATGAAAAAGATGGGTTTTCAGAAGAACGCGACGGTGGTTTTTGTTCATGGCGCTTGGGCGGACGGATCCAGTTGGGGGACCGTGATCAACTCTGTCGCGAAGAGTGGCCTTAAGGTCGTGTGCGCTCCGATCCCACTGAGTTCACTACACGATGACATCGTTGCCCTGCGGCGGACGGTCGATCACGTGGATGGCCCTACTATTTTGGTCGGACATGCCTATTCCGGCGCAGTAATTGGTGGTGTGGACGATGAAAGGATCAAAGCGCTAGTTTACATTACCGCATTAGCTCCCGACGAGGGCGAGACTGTAGCCGATGTGTTCTACCGTGAGACTCCCCATGCCGATGCTCCTCATCTAGCCCCCGACAAAGATGGCTATATCTGGATGCCTCATGAGGGAATCATCAAAGCCTTCGCCCCTCATGCGAATCTGGACGACTTGCAGCGGCTCGAAGCTATTCAACGTCCGATCCATGTGTCTTGTATTCAGGAAAAGGCCCCTTCGCCTGCTTGGAAAAAGAAGCCTACGTGGTTCCTGGTAGCTCAAGATGACCGGATGATTCTGGAGAAGACGCAGCTCTTCATGGCCGAGCGTATGAAAGCAACCATCCGCTCGATGCCCGCAGACCACACACCTGCGGTAACGATGCCAATTCCGGTCGTTGATATTGTTCTAGAAGCCGCGAGAGCGACAGTCGCAGGCTAATGGTGTTCCCCGCAGAGGGCCCATGCCTACAAGGCATGAGCCCTCTGTAGTTGCAAATGGAGGACCACGTGGCTAGTCCGAGCAAAACTCCACCCGAGAGACTGGCAGCTTTCTCCGACGGCGTATTTGCCGTGCTTATCACCATCATGATCCTGGATCTCAGGCCGCCTCATGAGTTTAATTTCCACGCGGTGGTTCAGTTGTGGCCAATGGTCCTCAGTTATGCAGTCAGCTATCTCTTTATTGCGATCGTTTGGGTGAACCACCATCACCTGCTGCGCTTTGCGGAGGACGCCACTCCGGGCCTCATCTGGTGGAATTTTGTACATCTCTTTCTGGTATCTTTCGTGCCGTTTTCAACTGCATGGGTTGCCGACACGCACTTTGCAGGAGCGACGGTCACCGTATACGCGTTTGTATTCGTCCTAGTCGACGGGGCGTACTATGCATTCCAAAATGAGACCATGCGTCAAGCTGAAATGAGAGCATTACCTGCAAAAGTGCTGAAAGCGACGCAACGCCGAGCTTGTCTGACGCTTGGCGGCTTCGTATTGGCTGGGGTTATCGCGTTCAAATATCCGTTGCTTGGCTTCGCAATGATCTGTGGCACCCTCGTTGCGTTCATTCGCCCTGAATTGAACGTTGAATAAAATGCCCCAATCATCAAGAACACCCTCTATAATCACTTCTACAGGTGTCGGATACCAAATTTCCAACAATCTGCAAGGAGTAAGAGTATGAGTCCCCGTGCATTGGCAGAAAAATACTTAGGGCAGTTCCAGAACGATAATTCTCTCTCAGACTCCGCCCGGAGTGGGATAACGAAGTTTGCCGCGCTGATTGCTGATCGGAATATTCCATTCTGGATAGCGAGCGTTGGGATGATCGTTATGTTGTTTTGGGCGGGGAGTTTCAAGATGACCGCTCCAGGAGCCGAAGGCATCATCCCTCTGGTTTCCAATAGTCCGCTCATTAGTTGGCATTTCAAGATTTTCGGGCCCTATATCGGATCCGACATCATAGGCGCCACCGAGTGGGTGGCGGCAGTGCTGATGATCATTGGTAATTTCAAACCGAAAGCTGGGATTGTCGGAGGTTGTGTTGCAGTAGTGATGTTCTTCACCACCAGCACAATGCTTATCAGTACGCCAGGAACAACTATTGATGTCCATGGCGTGCGATATATGAATCTTCTCGGCCTGTTTCTCTATAAAGACGTTATCGCGTTGGGAGTTTCGTTCTATTTGATCGCCCACTTTGGTCGAAAAGCGATCATCGACGAAAATCGGCCATGAAGGTAGTCAATCAACGGATATCTATCATAATCAACTCCGGATGAGCGTGGACACGGCAATCTTAAGTCCTATCTTGGCTCGATTTTATCCGGGGACCCGCACGATGTTCTATTGGGCGATGCTCACTTGAAAGCGACGCGCTTTCTCGAAAGGCGTTCCTCCCTGCAACTTCACCGTCGATTGAAGAGGAAACCCCTCTGATCACATTGAAATGAAATACCGAACGTTCACAGGTGTTGCTGCAGGAGTTTCAATGTGAAGCTGTTGGGCAATTGAATGCTCCAAGGTTCCTGTACTCTCCCCGTGCGGATACCGCTACCAAATAAGGAATTTTATGGCTGTCGGCTCCGCAGTTTCATCTCATCATTCAGATCGGGTTGGGCAAGCGTTGGCTCGAATCGCAGACTTGGTTTGTGTAGAGCGACATCTCAGGCCCACATGACACAGAATGTTCGAAGCAAGCGGGTTACGGATGAAATAGACATTATGCTTGATGTGATGCGAAAGGATCCAGCCTCAGCTAAAAAGCGTGGATTGTTCCTTGCGAGCCATGCGGCACTCGACTTTCTGAATACAGAGTGGCCCACGGCCAACGGTAAGGGAGACTTTTTCGAGACGGATGAAGACGTCCTGATCTGGCTCCGCCAAGCGGGAATGGCTCCCGACGGCATCAAAGAAGTACGCCCTTCTGGAGCCCTTTTCCGTTCCGCACTCGCACTCCGAGCCGTAGTCCGAAGTCTTGTCGAATCCCGCAAGGCGGGTAAAGTTCCCGATCTCTCAGATTTGAATGCATTCCTGGTTGCTGCTCAAAGTCACCCGCAGTTGTTGTGGACATCCTCCAAAACCATCGCGATGAAGACTCTTCGGCCCACTGACACCGCTGAGCAGGTACTTTCGCCCGTCGCTTTGATGGCTGCTGAACTATTCTCCACCGCCGACTTTCGCAGAGTTCGCCGGTGCGATGACCCAACTTGTGTCCATTGGTTCTACGACCAAACCAGGCCCGGTCGGCGACGTTGGTGCAGCATGGCAACATGCGGTAACCGTCTAAAGGTAAAAACCTATCGACGACGCAAACAGTCATCGTGAATCCGTTACGAAAGCTGCCGCTGTTTCCCTTCGGCCTTGAGCACTTTAAGGGAGGAAACTCCGCTCCTCTTCTAAGAATCAGTAGCCGCCCCGAAGCCCGGATGATACGAAGAGTCCCTTGAGTGAATGCGCCTATCAGTTACGGTATTACCAGAGAATAAGTGACTCGCTATGTGCAGGGGATACTTAACAACTCTGTAACCTGACAATCGATGATTTACTCTGACTTACCGAGGTTGGTGAATTGGACACGGAACAAGATAAGCGCGGGTCAGAACCGGCGCCAGAAGGCAATCTTCTTGCGATAGTTGACGCTCTGCGTTCTATCGAAGATCTCTCCGGTCTAACCGACGAAGAGCTTCGTTGGATTGCTATACATGGCACGGAGCGACAGATCGTCGACGGAGAATTGATCTTCAGCCAAGGGACACCGCCTCACCATCTGATCTTCCTCCTATCGGGCGAGGTCGCAATCAAACGCCACACGTCGAGCCCAGTTTCAGTCCTGGCTGGCCATACGGGTCGCATTACTGGGAAGACCCCTTTCTCTCGTATGCGCGCCTGGAACGCTGACGGTAGAGCAACCGGGAACGTTTGGCTGCTGGAACTTCATGACAGTCGATTCGATGAAATGCTGAAAGCAATCCCATCGATGACGGAGCGTGTGGTCCGGGTTCTAATTGACAGAAACCGAGAGTACACACGGGCCGAAGAGCAGATTGGGAAGCTATCTGCGTTGAGCAAGCTCGCTGCGAACCTGGCACACGAGCTCAATAATCCTGCAGCGGCCGCCCGCAGCGCCGCATTGGCGCTCAGCCAGAGAAGCAGGCTTCGCAAGGAAAAGCCTGAGTATCGTATTGGCCAGGAATTCCAAAGCGAAGCAGAGCTGAGGATCTACTTGAATGGTCTCGAGGCTCTTTGCGAAATCTTCGACGCGAAGAAGACCGCTCTCAGCCCTCTGGATATTTCGGAATTGGAAGAAACTCTGAGCCAGTGGCTTGAGAAAAAGAAATTTGAAGACCCCTGGAGTCTCGCTCCGATTCTTGCAGAGGCGAATGTAACAACCGATCAACTGGGGTCGTTTCTCAATTTAGTGCCTGCGCATGCTCATATCTTGGCCTTGCAAGATTTGAGAGATTCCCTCGCAGCTGACAGGGCAGCCAATTCCATTCTAGAAGCGTGTGAGAGGATCTTCCGCATCGTTGCCGCGATCAAAGACTATTCCTACATGGACCGTGAACCACTTCAGGTGCTCAACGTGCCAGAGGCACTGGAGAACGTCCTTTCACTCTTCCACCCCAGGCTGAAAGACGTACAAATAGTCAAAAAGTTCGGTCTTGATCTTCCCCTCCTTACTGGCTTCGGGAGCGAAATTAAACAGGCCTTTGCCGCTATTGTTGAGAACGCTCTCGACGCCATGGAGGATAGCGGTACTCTTGAACTCTGCGTCAAACAGCAGGATAAGTCTATCGTCGTAGAGTTCTCAGATAATGGACATGGCATAGCGGCAGAATTTTGTGATCGTGTCTTTGAGCCATTCTTTACGACGAAGCCTTTTGGTAAAGGCTTAGGCCTCGGCCTCGACACCGTCCAGAGAGTGGTGACAAAGCATTTCGGTGCCGTATCTGTTCGTTCCAAACCTCATGCGACGACGTTTGAGATCCGTTTGCCTTTGGACCGCGCAGAGATCTACTGAAAACGGCGAGTGCGTGTGGCCAGAGAACCTGGTGCAGATACCAGATTGGTTGCAACACCTGATAGTTCAGAATCACTTTGGAGGGCGTAGCATGAATGTCCGAAGGGTCGTTTCGCTCAATCTCAGCAGCCTACAGCCCATGGAATACTCGGGAAACACTATCTACACGGGAATCTTCAAATCCCCCGTAATTGGGCCCGTCACAGTTCGAACCCTCGCCATCGACGGCGACTCCCAGGCTGATCTCGTTAATCACGGTGGAGTAGATAAAGCTGTCTATTTTTATCCCCAGGAACACTATGCTTATTGGGCTGGCATTCTGGGCGTGAAAGAACTGAGCGCCGGAGCACTAGGCGAGAACTTTACAACCATCGGTATCCTGGAAAACGAAGCATTCATCGGGGATCGATGGAAACTTGGCACCGCAATCTTCGAGATTACGCAGCCGCGCAGCCCGTGCTATAAGCTCGCGCAGAAATTTCATAGAGCAGATCTGGTCAGCAAATTTCTGGAAGCCGATAAGCCAGGGTTTTACGCCTCAGTCGTTGAAGAAGGAATTGTGGAAGAAGGAGATGAGCTAACCCTGGTGTCGAGGGCGAGCGAACGGATTAGCGTTCGAGACGTCTTTCGGCTCGCTGCTCATTTTGACTTCGCTCCGGACCTCCGCCTGGCTATTGTGCGCAGCGAACGCATCCCCGACTTTTGGCGCCGCAAGGTTTTAGCTCGGGGAGGCGACAGCCTGATGTCCAGCGCGAGGCAAACTGAGTCTAGGTAGTCTGGTCGAAAGACTGTGGAGCCTCCCGTTGGAAGCACACCCACGCTGCAATACCAATAAGCCCTTCAAACAGGGCGAACGCCATGAGCGCAGTTGGAAAGCCGAAGCGGAGGAGCCGGCTAAAAAACAATGCCCCCAACCCCATCCCAAGAAAATTAACAAAGCCGGTCATTCCTGTGACCTGTCCGCGATGCTTCGGATCCAGTGATGTGGCGATACTCGACATTAAGGGATGAGTCGCGTCGAAGCCGATGGAGAGGGCCGCGATGGTCACGCCAGCTATCCATCGGGGAGCAGGCAGAGCGAGCAAAGCGGCGCAAGTCGCGGCCCAAAGGAACCCAGCAGGCACAACATATCGCCTTCCGAATCGATCGGCCCACCCACCGATAAGCTTGCCAAGGACCAAATCGGGTATCCCATAGCCGAGCAAGATAAAGCCAATCCCGGTTTCGCCCAATTTGTATCGCTCCGCAAGGAACAGGCCTAGCCAGGCGAAGATCCCTCCGTGAAAGAACCCGTTTGCAAGGATAAATGTGAGGGCCCTACCCCCTCTCGATTGTTTAAGAATGCATCGATATTCATCGAGCACCCAACGAAGCATTCCCTCACGACCAATCCGACGCATCCGGACCGCATAGCACTTATGGACCCAGCAGGTGGCCAGAAGGAATCCCCCGGCGACGCACCGTAGAGTTACTCTCCAGCCAAACAGAGCGGACAGCATTGGACCTAAACTCACACCGAGACCCATGCCTGAGGCAATTGCTCCAAACATCCTCCCCATCGGTCTGCCTTGCACTGGGTAGGGGTATCTATCCCCAATAATGCTGATCGCAATCGTAACAATACCCCCGGTCGCAAGGCCGGAGAGTGCCCTGAGGACGACGAGCTGATCTGCTGTTCTGGCGGACGAAACTGCGATCAAGCCCACGACTGCAAACGCGAGGAGCCGTTTGAGCACCGGGGTGCGGCCAGATCGATCGGACACGATCCCATACGCGAGGGTGGCGACGCCATACACAAACGAAAATCCCGGAATCAACCATTTGAGATCCAGCGGTTGTACAGAAAACTCCCGCGCGAACGTCGGAAGTAGCGACGGAAACATCGCATTACTGAAAAAGACAAGAAAGACGATCACGGCCATTGCAACGTCTTCAGTACGTTCCTTGATGGGACGGCTTCTTGCTGACGTCAGCGTGCGGATTGGCGCGGAGTGATTGATTTTCTCGTTCCTGGCGAAGCGCGCTTCAAACACCTCTATATATCGCTTTTAAAGGTGTACTATGGCGGAGAGAATCGAGCAAGAGAGCAGATTGTCACCTGGGACAGAGAGACATCTCTCGTATCGCAGACTGATAGGTAGAAGACTGAATTTTTCCGTATCTTCGAAAGCTTGCGTCCAGCGTCGTGCTTTTAGTGATCCGAGAAAACTCTCATCGTGGCCTAATCTGGTGTGCAATCAAGTCCACCTGGATAGCGATTAAAGGCCTTCTGAAGAACCAAAGGGGTGTCTTTCGGCACCCCTTCATTCCAGACAAAGCCGGACGCGGCTCCATCTTTAGACAGGCTGCTACACTTCCGGCGAATTCGGCGATGCGTGCCCGCCATTGTTTTATCTTTTGAGCTCCCATTGGTTCGGCGGGGCTATTTTGTTGGTCCCTCGACAGGTTGCGACGAGAAAAGGGGTCGAAGTCCCTCAGTCATGGTGGGGTGGGCAAGGATCGCGTCGCGCAGCGTCGTGTACGGCAACCCTGCAAGCATTGCGATCTGTACAGCGGACATCACCTCTCCGGCACTTACACCAAAGGATAGAAAGCCCAGGATCTTGTCAGAATCGTGAGCGACCAAAGCCTTCATCAAACCGCGAGTTTCCATGATCGCCTGTGCTCGCAGAACCGATTTCATCGGTACTTTAAACAGACGGTACTTAATGCCTTGGGCTTGCGCTTCGGTTTCGTTCAATCCGACCCGCGCCAACTCGGGATCAAGAAACAGGCAGTAAGGGATGAGCCTTCCGGTCGTGGTCTCGTTGCCTCCCGTTGCACTTGACTTGAATATGCGGAAATCATCGGCACTTACATGTGTGAATTTGGGACTACCCGCCACATCTCCGACCGCCCAAACGCCGGAAGCAGTGGTTTCCAGGTGCTCATTCACGCGAACATAACCGCCCTCGGTAGTCTCAATTCCCGCCGTGTGCAGCCCGAGCTCGTCCGTGTTTGGCGTCCTACCTGTCGTCACAAGAAGATGAGTTCCTTCGTAGGACTCCTCCACACCATCGCGGCGAACCTTGAGCGTCACTTTCTTTCCAGAGGATCCCTCAACCCGAAACAGCGTCCCTCCAAGAACAACTTCGATACCTTCATCGCTCAGTAGGGAATGAACCGCCTCACTGACGTCGGGGTCTTCTTGCTTCAGGATGCGTTTACCGGTGTGAATGAGGGTCACCTTGCTTCCAAAACGCCGCATCGCCTGGGCAAACTCTAAGCCAACATAACCCGCCCCTAAGATCACGAGATGGTCCGGAACGACACCAAGCTCGAGTGCCTCGACATGAGTCAGAGGGTTAGCTTCCCGAAGGCCGGGAATCTCATCGATCGACGCCCGACTACCGGTGCCGATCACGACTTTCTCCCCTTCCAGAAGACGGACCTCTCCGTCGTTGGTGAGTACCTCGATCCGTTTCGGACCGACGAAACGCCCCGTACCCATGATCAGTTCCGCTCCGCTCGCGCGAAATAAATTGAGGTGACCTTCGATCTCCGAATCAACCAGCTTTCGCTTGCGAGCTCGCACCCCCTCCATATGGACGGCGACGTCGGTTGCGCTCAGTCCAAACTCGCTGAGACGGTGGGCATAAGCCGAAACCTGAGCAGTGTGGATAATGTTCTTTGATGGCAGGCAAGCTACATTTGGACAAGCGCCGCCGATGTATTTGCGCTCGATGATAGCGACCCGCTGACCTTGTTTTGCAAAAGTCCAGGCCGACAGCTTCGCTCCCGCGCCACTGCCCAGGATGACGAGATCGTACTTCTCTATTTGAAGATTGGCTCTTTTACTCATTTGAATGGCTCCTATGCGACGACGACCGCCCAAGGTTCACACGAACCGTCACCTGCTTGTAATAGAATAACCGGTGTTCGTGGAAAGGTGCTCAATCGACCATGAATACCTACAACCTCAGAGGTGATCAGTGGAACAAACGGTAGCTATTGTCACAGGTGCGAGTCAAGGGATTGGAGGTGCGACGGCGATCCGCCTTGCCAAAGACTTCTCGGTTATCGTCGTTGTTGCTCGCAATCGCGACAACCTCAATGCAACGGCTAGTGAGGTAGAAAAAGCAGGTGCAAAAGCATACATCGTCGCTGCCGATCTATCGAAGCCTGAGGCGGCAAAACTGGTCATAGAGGAAACGCTCACCCGATTCGGTCGCATTGACGCTTTATTGAATATTGCGGGAGCCGTTCCGGGAATCGACGTCATGGAAATGACCGACGATCAGTGGATACAAGGTGCCGAGCTCAAACTTCACGGTGCGCGACGCCTCACAATTCATGCCTGGGAAGCCCTAAAGAAGTCCCGCGGGGCGGTGGTATTTATCTCAGGTACGACAGCATTGGAACCTAAGTCTGGCACCGCTGCTGTTGGCGTGATCAATGCTGCAATCGATGCTCTGGCGAAAGCATTCGCCGAGAAGGGTGTGCGTGACGGCGTACAGGTAAACAGCATGCTTCCAGGAGCAATTCTCACCGAGCGCCGGCGTTCCATGCTGGAGAAGTCTGCAAAACAACAAGGAATCACTCTTGAACAGAGCATCGAACGGTTTCCAGAGAAAGCGGGAATCACAAGGCTCGGCACGCCTGAAGAGATCGCTGATTTGATGGCCTACCTGGTTTCACCCGGAGCCCGCTGGCTAACGGGCGCAGCTATTCGGATGGATGGAGGAGAAGTTCGGGGCATTTAGTGAGCGGCTTGTGCCTGTTGCTGATAGTTGTGCCGACTGCCGAAGCGCACGAGCCATAACAACTGCTGTTTAGCGATGATCTTGCCAGCCAAGAGAAGAGGCCAGAGCATGACTAGTGTTTCCTCATCACACCCGCACGAATCCGCAACTCCGATCGAAGTGACAGCGGGAGTTCCATTTCCGTTGGGCTCTACGATTACCAAAACCGGTGTCAACTTCAGCATCTTTTCATCACACGCTACGGAAGTGTCCTTACTTCTGTTTGAGTCGGCTGGATCGCCTTTCGCAAATCGGACTTACACCTTCGATCCTGTCGTGAATCGGACTTCTCACTACTGGCACATCCATATTGCCGGTATCGGGCATGGACAGGTTTATGCGTATCGAATGGACGGTTCCCGAAATTCCGAGGCCGGTCATCGTTTCGATTCAGACAAGGTGCTCCTCGATCCTTATGGAAAGGCGGTCTGTAGCGTTCGGTATCGACGGCAGTCTGCCATCGAGTCTGGTGACAACGAAGAGACTTGCTTGAGGAGTGCTGTTATCGACCTGAATCAATACGATTGGGAAGACGACGTGCCACTGCAGACGCCTTTCCACAAGACGGTGATCTACGAGCTTCATGTCGGTGGCTTCACGCGTAATCCGAACTCCGGATTATCTGCCGCTACACGTGGGACATATGCAGGAGTTATCGAGAAGATCCCTTATCTAAAAGACCTCGGAATCACGGCGATCGAGCTTTTGCCTGTATTTCAGTTTGATTGGCAGGATGCGCCGGAAGGACTTGAGAATTACTGGGGCTACAGTCCCATCAGTCTATTTGCTCCACACCAGCCGTACAGCTCAGATCCATCCCCTTTAGGTTGTGTTGATGAATTCCGGGATATGGTCAAGGCTTTGCATAAGGCCGGTATCGAGGTCATCCTCGATGTCGTCTACAACCACACCGCCGAAGGGGGAGCGAACGGCCCTACCTTCTCGTTCAAAGGAATCGACAATAAGTTTTATTACATGCTTTCCTCTGACTCCTCGGCATATGCGGATTACACCGGAACCGGCAATACCCTCAATACAAACCAATCCGTTCTTCGACGTTTGATCTTGGATAGCCTTCGTTTCTGGGTGTCTGAGATGCATGTCGACGGCTTTCGGTTCGACCTTGCCTCAATTCTCAGTCGCGACGAGCACGGGAACCCAATCTCGAACTCTCCCATCCTGTGGGACATAGACTCAGACCCCGTATTAGCGGGGGCAAAGCTGATGGCAGAGGCCTGGGATGCAGGTGGACTTTACCAGGTAGGGTCATTTGGTGGTGATCGATGGAAGGAGTGGAACGGAAGGTTTCGAGATGACGTGCGAAGTTTCATTCGGGGCGATCTAGGTACTGTCCAGAACCTTCGGCTAAGAATGTTGGGAAGCCCAGATTTGTACTCGCATAGCCATCATCCACCAGAGCAGAGCATCAATTTCGCGACCTGCCATGATGGTTTCACGCTTAATGATCTTGTCTCATTCGATCGAAAGCACAACGAGCTGAACCAGCAAGATAATCAAGACGGCTCGGATGACAATCGGTCTTGGAACTGTGGTGAGGAAGGCGAAACAGCGTCGCCTGAGATTGAAGAGCTTAGGGAACAACAGATCCGGAATTTTCTGGCCATTACATTGTTGTCCCTGGGAACGCCATTTCTCTTGATGGGAGACGAGGTGAGGCGCTCGCAACGTGGAAACAACAATGCATATTGTCAGAACGGGCCCATCAGCTGGTTCGACTGGAGTCTCTGCGACAAAAACATCGACTTGTTCAGGTTTGTTCAGCGTCTTATCTGCTTGAGAAAGAAGTTCTCGCACGGGTTGAATGGTAATACGCTTTCGCTCACAGAATGCATTCAACGAGCCACGATTAGTTGGGCGGGTGTCAGTCTCTCTGCTCCGGATCTCTCTGAGGATTCTCACAGTCTGGCCGTCACGGCTCACCTCGAAAATGACGGGCTCATCCACATCATGTTGAACATGTACTGGGAGCCGTTGGAGTTTTCACTTCCCACCGCTAATGGACATCCACGTGCTTGGCGGACTGTCCTTGACACCTCCGCAATGGGGCCCGTGTCTTACGACAGGTACGACAACCTTGTGGATTCCATATGTCGTGTTGGACCGCGATCTATCGTTCTATTGGAAAGTCGACCATTGGAGCCTTGAACCTAGTGGTTGAGTTTCACATACAATAAACGGACTTATAAGAAGCACGGGTTCGCCCGCCACAGAGGGCTATTGGGTCTTGGCGCTCCGCAGACCGAGCGACGAATGAAAGATTTATCTGGACGGCCCGGAATGAATCGGGCAGAAATTTCTGACTCGTTATGCAAATTCTTCCTTGGCTATGGATAGCAAGGATTTAGCCGCCGGATTAGACAAATTAGACTTTGTCCAGACGTCGATTGACGACCATCCCTTCGACCGAAGGGGACGGAAAACGACACCGGGAATATTCAACTTTTTTACGCATGCTGGAGCAATCGATACTCCCATCCCTGCCGCGACCAGGCTGATGATAGTTACCCACTGAGGTGCCTCAAGGGTGATCTCCGGAGTGAAACCGTCTGCCTGGCACACTTCCATCGTGCGATGAAAAGCAAGGCGAGCTATCCTCGGCGAAAAAAGTACAAACTGCTCGTCCCGAAGTTCCTTCGGCCATATGGGCGTCATGCTACTTGCCTTTGGATGCGATTGAGGAAAGACCGCATAAAACGGTTCACGCGTCAAAGGAATCTTTCGAACCCCTTGAACGGGACTACCGTCCCGGATGAACCCGACATCCAAAGTCCCATCGAGGATCAAGGGAGTCTGGTCGGGAGCGTACATCTCTCTCAGCTGAACGATGACTTTGGGGTACTCGCGCCGAAATCGTGACAAAGCCAGCGGTAGTTGGCTATACATCGAGGAGCCGCTGAAGCCAATGGAGAGCGACCCTTCCTCACCGCGTCCTATCTGCTGCGCCGTGTAGATGACTTCGTCGAAGTTTGCCTGGAGCATGGGGGCTCGTTGCGAAAGATACGCACCAGCCGGAGTGAGCACCACTCCATGCCTCGTCCGCTCGAAGAGCGGAAAGCCAAAGGTCTCTTCTATCTTCTTGATCTGGATGCTCAGGTTTGGCTGTGCAATGCCAAGCTTTTCCGCGGCTCGGCCGAAGTGAAGAGTCTCCGCCACTGCATGAAAGGCACGTATCTGTCGAAGATCCAGATTCCTATCCATATAAAAAAACATATCATGTGGCGATGGTGGATGTATTGGACAGTATGACAGAAAAGCCTCACTCTTTACGTATGGATGCCCTGATGGATGTTGAGACTCGTGAAAGCCAGTTGAATGAACTTCGTGCCGTGGACCCGGCTATGATGCCCCTAGGACATACGCTCGGGTTCCGGACAGAACGTGTGTCTGCGGGCGAAGCTATGGTCGTATTGCCGAGTGGATGTCATCTCAATAATCTGTTTGGCTATATGCACGGCGGAGCCATTTTCGCGATTGCCGATACCGCAATTGGCCTCGCTTACGTCGCTTCCCTCGACCCGGGAAAGACGGGAACGACTGTTGAATCCAAAATCAATTTCCTTCGTCCAGTCCTCTCAGGCGAACTGCAGGCATTCGCACGATGCGTCAATCAGGGAAAGAGTTTAAGTTTTTACGAATGCGATGTCCGTGATGATCGAGATCGGTTGATCGCTCGCGTGAGCGCGACGATGATGACACTTGATGATCGGCGCAGTGGCGGAAGGAGCCAGTTGTATGAGCCAACTCCTGAGGTGGAGTTGAGCACTGCGGAAGGGCGGAACCGCTAATGAGAATTTTATCCTACTGGGATGCGTTTCCCGATGAGCCCGACTATGTGCAGATATTGGCGTTGAATGGAAGCGCGAACCTTTCCCCTCGTACAGCAGTGGGGTGCGGGTCTTAAAGGCGTCGACCTTTGGTTGCCCCTGCTTCCCAGCGGCGTCCTGCAATGACTGTTCGTGTAGAAGAGGTTCCATAAAACTTCCAGCAGAGGCCGATGGCACCCTATTGTCTGAAGCTGGCGCAACAATGTATCGCATCGTAAGTGGCGATGCTCTTTATGTTCAAAGGAGTTGATGAAACACCATGGATGATTCCTTGAGACCTACCAACGAGGTGACGATACGTCCGTTTAGAGCAGGCGACGAAACGGACTTCCGCGTACTCAATGAGCAATGGATCGAACGCTACTTCAAAGTGGAGTGCAAAGATCAGAGCACATTTGCGGATCCACAAAGCTCCATCATTGAGCAAGGCGGGCAGATTCTGATCGCTATATCAGATGGCCACAGCGTTGGATGCTGTGCGCTCCTCCGTATGGGCAAGCGCGAGTATGAAGTTGCGAAGATGGCCGTATCTCCAGAACACCAAGGAAAGGGTATCGGTAGGCTTCTGCTCTCCGCAGCAGTAACCGAAGCCCAACACTTAGGAGCCAGCAGGCTCTACCTTGAGACAAATCAAATTCTGAAACCAGCGATTGCCCTCTATGAATCTATTGGATTCCAGCATATCGACCAGAGTCGCGCGGTACCCTCCCACTACACGAGAGCAAATGTCTACATGGAACTTCTTTTCGAGGACCATGCATAACCATGGGATGGGACGGCTTCGCCGGTCCACCGGACCGTCTATTGCGGAACTCCACGGTGATCCAATGATTCGGCCCGCGCGGACTCGATCGCGAAGTTCGTGCCTGGGCAATCCTTTCCGATCATATGGCAATGCTGACTCTTGTGAGGGAAAGGGGTGCTCAGAAACCATCTGTTTACAAATCTAGAACGGATCGAACGCCGCCCTACGCCCTGCACGATCCAGTCTTGGATCATCCCATCCACTTAGCCAAAAAAATAAGGTCTCTTTGATCATCCTTTTGAATGTTTTCAGGAGAACGGGTGTCGGCTACGGTGAGGATGTTCACTTAAAACGCAATGCGTTTGATCGGTGAAGTTTCATAAACCAAAGCTGCGAGCCAACGTCGATAAACGCATTTGTAGAACTTCGAAACGGTTGGGCGAAATCTATGTGTGACGTAGGTGCTGCGGATAGTACGAGACGGGAGAAGACAATGGCAGATGCAATTTGGAGGGCTCGCGTTCTAAACGCCCGTAACATGATTGGGGCATCGACTCCCAAGGCTCTCGGTTTAAAAACAATTCCTTTCAAGCATGTAAGGTCAGTCACTGCGAGGATTCGGAGAGAATGTGTCTCTAATCTCGTAATGATTGTGGCGCCTACGGCCATCAATGTTCTTATTCAAGGCGGCTGTGCTGCCGAGAGAGAGTCTGTGGCTGGGGCGATCCACGACCTGAGCGAGCGACGACATGGTGCGTTCATTCAAGTGAAATGCTCCGAGCTGTGTTTGGACCGATTGGAAGCCGAATTATTTGGTAATTTGCCTGATAGCGCCGCAGCTG